>Ga0255097_1000077_pt1 | contig 69306 bp, 54 predicted proteins | sample Colum_Atlam_RepB_2_FD_188436 | JGI IMG/M metagenome (GOLD analysis project Ga0255097, IMG submission 188436) | Freshwater microbial communities from Columbia River, Oregon, United States - Colum_Atlam_RepB_8d | ecosystem: Environmental > Aquatic > Freshwater > River | place: USA: Oregon...
GGTCCGGCGAATGCCGCGCCCGGCAGCAGCGCGAGGCTGGCCCAGGACGCCAGCGGCCAGCGCGCATAGCGGATGGCGGCGGCGAGGGGTTTGATGGTGTGGCGCTTGATGGCAGACATCTTGGCTTCCTTCCGGCCGCGGCGGCGGCCCTTGCTCATGCGGTGTGGCTGCTGTTTACCAACTTGCCTTAAATCAGACTGTGAAGCGGTTCACGCTTGTAAAACATGGCACCGGCTTTCCGTTGCGTTCGGCTTCAAAACATCAGAACTGCGCGTTGACCGACACCCAGAAGCGCAGACCGTCATCCCGATCAGAGGCCTCCTGCTGCCCAAACGGATGGGCCATCAGCACATCCACCAGCAGGTGATTGAACGCCGTTGCGCTGAGGCCGATGCCGGCGCCGCTTAAGGATTCGGAGGCCTTCAAACCACGCAGGCCGCTGTGCTGACGATAGACCGTGCCGGTGTCGACGAATGCTTTCAACCGTTCATCGTTCAGCACCGGCAGCCACGGAAACGGATGCTGCAGTTCGGCGCTGGCAAAGAAGCCGTCGTCGCCGCCCACTTCAGACGCCGGATAGGCGCGCACGCTGGTTGGGCCACCAAGGCGGAACTGGTCCAGATCGCTCAGCGGGTCGGCAGAAATGGCGCCGGTGAAACGGGCCAGCAGACCGAGCTCGCGCCACACCGCGCGGTAGTGACTGAGGTCGACCTGCAGCTTGGCGGCTTCGGTGTTGTTTTCCGGCACCAAGCCACCGCCTATCTCGGTGACCAACGGCGTGCCCTGAAAATTAGTCGACAGCGTGGCGCCGACGGTGCTGAAGCTGTTGTCGGGCGAAAGGTAGTTGAACAGCGCGGTGAACTGCGCGATGCCGAGATGCGACTTGGTGGTGTTATCCAGCGTCTCTTCCTCCTGCACGGTGACCGTCCGGTCGTAGCCCGCGCCGAGGTAGAGGCTCTTGCGTTCGCTGCGCCACACCGGATGCAGCAGGTTGAAGCCGAAGTTCTCGCCCTCGCCGTTAATGTCGAGTTCGGCCACACCGGCGCCAATTTTCTTGGTGTCGACGTGATAGCCGTAGCGCGAGTAGTACATCGTGGCGCGCGTGCCGGAAGGCGAAATCGGCATGCTGTAGGCCATGCGGCCGTAGTGCATCAGATTGCCCTCGGCATACAGGCCGGTGAAGTCGAAACGGTCGCCTATGCCCAGCAGACCGTTCAGCGCAGCGTCGGCCTGCAGGCGATATTCACCGATGCTTTCGCGGCCGTAGTTGTTGAGCCCCAGACTGGCGTTGGCCCATTTCTCTTCGGTTTGCAGCACCAGATCCGAGGTGCCGAAATCTGCCCCCGGCTGCATCACCGCCTTGGCGCTCAGGCCCGGCAGGTCGTTCAACAGCAGCATTTCGCGCTCGAGCGGCGCGTTGCGCACGACGTCGCCGGACTTCAGCTGGTTCAGCTGCCAGCGCAGAAAACTTTCACGATAGTGGCGGTTACCTTCGGCGCGAATTTGCCCGAGCTTGCCCTCGATCACTTCGAGCCGAATTTGGCCGGTAGATACTTTTTGCTGGGGCACGATGGCGGCGGCCAGCGTGTAGCCCTTGGTGCGGTAGTAGTGAGTGATGCTGTCGGCGACCTGATAGATCTCTTCGAGCGTGAGTTCCTTGCCGGCGGAGGACGCCACAAGTTGCTGAAGTTCGTCGCTGCCTAGGGCGCTGTTACCGCTGATCTCGAAGCCTTTGACCAGAATCTTGCGGCCGCCCGGCGGCACCGATGCGCCAGGGCTGGCGGGTGCGGTGGGCGTAACCGGCTTCGCCATGGGCGGGGGCGCGACGGGTTTACGCAATTGATCCTGGATGGCGCCCGGGGTGGGCACCGCCTGGGCAAACACGACCGGCTGATGGGCCAGACCAAGGGCCAGCAGCACGACCGCGCCGGGTGCAATGATTCGACGCACAGGCATCTCTCGATCTTTTGATGAATTCATCAGTTTAAGCGGCTCAAATTACAGGGAGCAAGCGCAGTAGGCGCCATTTTTTTGGCTGATTTGGCCTGATTTTTTGTCATTATTTTGACTTGTGCGCGCTCAGCTTGCGGCTTGTTCTCCGGTAGCGGCCAGACCCAGCCGTTGCTTGATGGTGGCGATCGCGCCGATCTCGTCGCCTCCGGCATAACGCTCGGCAAACCGTTCGGCGGCCCGGCGAAATTCTCGGCGGCGCAGGATGGCATCCAGCTTTGCCGGCAGGTCACCGGGCGCCACCTGTGGCGCAGAAAGCCCCGCCCCCAGCAGTTCCAGGCGCCGGCCGACCAGATATTTCTCCATCGTGCTGGGCACCACAACTTGCGGCCTGCCCGCCAGCAGAAAAGGCATCATGGAATTGATGTTGGCGTTGCTCAGGCAGGCGTCACAGTCGCGGGCGGCTTGCAGCAGGTCCACAGGGCCGGGTGCCACCCAGACGCGCCCGGCCAGCGCCGGCGGCAGCTCGGCCGCCGTATAGCCCGGCGCATACAGGCAGACGCTGGCGTCGACCGCCGCGCAGGCGGCGAGGATCTCCGGCAGCAGGACCCGTCGATCCAGATAGGCAAACACCCGGTAACGCCCGGTGGCCGGCCACTGTGGGGCGATGCCGAAACCCGCGCTCGGCCATGCCCCGAGGTACTCGGCGGCAGGGCGCTCGTAGCAGTGGTCAAACTCCTCGAACGTGAGTAACAGGCTGGCGTCGCCCAGTACCGCATCGGCCACACTGGGGGCAGGCGGCGCACCGAGGGCAGCGAGCGCCTGATTCATTGCCGCCAGCAGCTGCGCTTCGTGCCGCGCCAGTTGCGGCCGGTCGGCCGGCAGCCAGTAGCGCACGGGCGGTAGCGGGCTCAAACGGGGCGGCACAAAAAAACCGCTGCCCGACACCACGACGCGCTGCGCAAGCGCCCTGCCCGCCAGCACCGCCGCCGGCGCGTAGTCCGCGACCACCACATCGGGCGCCTGTTGCCGCAGGATGTCCGCCCATTGCGTGACGCAGTCGGTCAGCGCCGCCGGCGCGTGATAGCCGCAGGCGAGCAGGATTTCGGGATAGCTGTTGGTCCGCGCGAGCGGCGCTTCGGCCGGTAGGGCGACCAGTGGCGCCTGCCGCAAGCTGACCCGCGCGCTGTCATAGACCTCGAACGCCCGCTCGGCGTCACGCGCGTAGAAACTTATCTGATGGCCGTCTGTCAGCAGGCTGGCGATGAGGCTGCGATACCGGACGAGATGGCCCAGTCCGCCCCCCAGTTCCCAGGCAAACAGCACGCGAGACATTAGCCAGCGCCCTGCGCGGTGGCGGCTTGTCCTGTTGCCCCGGCAACGGGGCTTATACAATGCGGACGACTCTTCACAGGCAGTGTGTCTTTCATGCTGATTTCCGCCGCCGGGCTCCTTGCGATCCTTGCCTATCTGGCCGCCACCGGCTTGCTCGCCGGCCTGCGGCTATGGCGTAACGCGGACGGCGCGCCGCGCCAGCGTGCCGGCCATGCGCTGTTGGGGCTGGCGGTGCTGGGCCATGGTCTGGCCCTGCTACACAGCAGTTTCACCGCCACGGGGCTCAATGTCAGCCTGATTAACGCGGCCTCGCTGGTGGCCTGCTGTATTTCGGCGCTCCTGCTCTTGCTGCTCCTGTGGCGCCCGCTGGCGAGTCTGGCGGTGGTCATCATGCCGCTGGCCGCGCTGGCCCTGGGACTCGATCTGGCGTTGCCCACCACCGAAGTCCTGCGCCAGTCGGTGTCACCCGGACTTGGCATTCACATCGCGCTGGCGATTATTGCCTACAGCCTCTTTGCGATCGCCGCGGTGCAGGCGCTGCTGCTGGCGGTGGCCGAGCGCCAGCTGCGTCAACACCACCCCATCATGCATTTCTTGCCGCCCTTGCCGGTGATGGAAACGGTGATGTTTCAGCTGACCCTGCTGGCCTTTGGCCTGCTGACGCTCAGCCTGGGGCTGGGCGCGCTCTATATCGAAGACATCCACGGCCAGCATCTGGCGCACAAGATTGTGTTTTCGCTCCTCGCCTGGACGGTCTTCGCGGTGCTGGTGGTGGGCCGCTGGCGCTACGGCTGGCGCGGCCGGCACGGGGTGAAATACGTCGCGGCTGGCTGGGCGCTGCTGGCGCTGGCCTACTTCGGGACCAAAGTGGTGCTCGAACTGGTCCTGCACCGCGCATGAGTCCCGACGCGGTGAGTCTGGCGCTATTGGTCGCCCAGGGCGTCGGCCTGCTCGCGCTGTCGGCCTGGTTTACGGCGACGGAAACCGCGGTCCGTTCGCTCAATCGCAATCACCTCAAACTGCTGGCCGATGCCGGCAATGCCGCTGCGAGCCGGGTGCGTCGCCTGCAGGAAGACGCCGAAGGTCTTAACGGTCTGGGCCTTTTCTGGCGCTATCTCGCGCTGGTGCTGCTAAGCCAGGGGCTGACGCTGGCCACCCTGAAATGGCTGGGCACCGGCGCGCTCTGGTGGAGCAGCCTGCTGCTGACCGCGCTGGCGGTGACCTTTGGCGCGGTGCTGCCGCGCGCCTACGCCGTGCAGCAGCCAGAGCCCGTGGCCTGGCGGGCGTCGTTCCTGCTCCGCGTGCTGCTCTGGCTCTGTCAGCCCGTGGTCCTGCCGCTCAGCACCTGGCCGCGGCAGTGGCTGCGCCGGCGCAGTGGCGGCGCCGGCGTCGGCCCGCATCCGCTGGATCGGGAGGAATTGCGCGCGGCGGTGAAGAGCGCCGGCGCTCTGGTGCCAGCGCGGCATCGCGAAATGCTGGTCGGCCTGCTGGATCTGGAAAACGTGACGGTCGAAGACATCATGGTGCCGCGACAGGACATCGTCGGCATCGACCTCGACCAGGAGTGGGTGGACATCGTCGACCAGCTGACCACCTGCCGGCACACCCGCGTGCCCTGCTACTACAGCAACCTGAACGACATCGCCGGCGTGCTTCATTTGCGCAATCTGAGCCGCCTGCTGCGGCAGTCACGCGAGTTCACGCTGGCTGATGTCACCGCGCTGCTGGTCACCCCGCATTTCGTGCCGGTGGGCGCCAATCTGTACGCGCAGTTGATGAACTTCCAGCAGGCTCGCCAGCGGCTGGCGCTGGTGGTCGATGAATACGGCGACATTGAAGGGCTGGTGACGCTGGACGATTTGCTGGAACAGATCGTGGGCGAGTTCACGACCGTGCCGCAGTTCAGCTCGCGCGAAGTGCATCCGCAGGCCGACGGCAGTTACATCGTGGACGGCACGGCCAACGTGCGCGAAATGAACCGCGCCTTCGGCTGGTCGCTGCCGGAACGCGGGCCCAAGACCCTGAACGGTCTGGTGCTGGAGGCGCTGGAAAACATTCCCGAGGCCGGCACCAGCTTCCGGCTGGGCGACTACACCATCGAAATCCTGCAGGCCGCCGGCCACACCGTGCGCAGCGCGCGGATTTTTCCGCCGGCCGGGCTACTGCCGCCGCATCAAAGCGCAGAAGACGAACAGTTGGGCGACTAGATCGCCGCCAGGGCTTCTTCCAGCCGGGCGACCGGAATGAGTTCGAGCTCCGCGTCGCGCGGCGCATTCGCCTTCGGCACGATGGCGCGCCGAAAGCCGTGCTTGGCCGCTTCGCGCAGGCGCTCCGGTCCGTTCTGCACCGGACGAATTTCACCCGCCAGACCAATCTCGCCGAACACCACCAGATCGGCCGGTAGCGGGCGGTTGCGCAGCGACGACAGCACCGCCATCACCACCGCGAGATCCGCACCGGTCTCGGTGACGCGCACGCCACCGACGATATTGGCAAAGACGTCGCAACCGGCAGTCGCGACGCCACCGTGACGGTGCAGGACCGCGAGCAGCATGGACAGCCGGTTGTGCTCAAGCCCCACCGTGACCCGGCGCGGATTGGCCAGCCCGCTGTCGTCCACCAGCGCCTGCACTTCCACCAGCATCGGGCGCGTGCCCTCGCGGGTCACCATCACCACGCTGCCCGCCACCGGCTGTTCGTGGCGCGAGAGCAGGATGGCCGAGGGATTGGTCACTTCGCGCAAGCCCCGGTCGGTCATCGCGAAGACGCCCAGTTCGTTCACCGCGCCAAAGCGGTTCTTGAACGCCCGCACCAGCCGGTAGCGACCGCTGAGCTCGCCTTCGAAGTACAGCACCGCATCCACCATGTGCTCCAGCACACGCGGCCCGGCCAGCGCGCCTTCCTTGGTCACATGCCCGACCAGATACACCGCAGTGCGGGTCGCTTTGGCGAAGCGCACCAGCTGCGCCGCGCATTCGCGCACCTGCGCCACATTGCCCGGTGCTGACTGCAGCGTGCTGGTATGCACGGTCTGGATGGAGTCGATCACCAGCACTGCAGGTTTTTCCTGCGCGGCGATCGCAAGCACGCGTTCGATTTCGGTTTCGGTCAGCAGGCGAATCGCCGAGCGCGGCAGCTTGAGCCGGTCGGCCCGCATCGCGATTTGGCCGGCAGATTCTTCGCCGCTCACATACAGCGTGGGCACGCCGCACGTCTGGTAGTGGGCGAGACTTTGCAGCAAGAGCGTGGATTTACCGATGCCCGGATCGCCGCCCAGCAGCACCACCGAGCCAATGACGAGGCCGCCGCCCAGCACGCGGTCGAGCTCGGACAGGCCGGTGTCTAGCCGCGGCGCTTCTTCGGCGTCGACCTCGGCCAGGTTCATGATGCGCGGCGCTTCGCCGGCATAGGACGTAAACCGCGGCGAGGCGCTGACCGCCGGCGCCACGCTTTCCTCCAGCGTGTTCCACTGCCCGCATTCGGCGCACTGGCCGGCCCATTTGCTGGCCACCGCGCCGCACTGCTGGCACTGGTACTGGCGCTTGCCGCCTTTCATGCCGGGATCTCCACAAATTGCGCGCGCATCCGCATGCGGCATAACAGTTCGTAGGGAATGGTGGCGGCGGCGCGGGCAATTTCCTCGACCGGCAGGCCTTCGCCCCACAGCACCACCGCATCGCCAATCTGGGCATTGGGCACGGGGCGCAGGTCGACCATCATCATGTCCATCGTGACCTCGCCCAGCACCTGCGTGCGCACGCCGTTCACCAGCACCGGCGTGCCGGTTGCGGCGTGACGCGGATAGCCGTCGGCATAACCGAACGCGACGATGCCAATCGGCATGGTCTCCGGACAACGGTAGCTCTGCCCGTAGCCGACTGCGCCGCCGGCAGGCACGGTTTTCACCGCGATGAGCGCTGAGGTCACGGTCAGCGCGGGTCGCAAGCCGAGATCGCTGGCCGAGCGTTCAGCCAGCGGCGAGACGCCGTAGAGCATCAGGCCCGGCCGCACCCAGTCGGTATGGCTTTGAGGCCAGTTGAGAATGGCGCTGGAATTGGCGATGCAGCGCGCGCCGGGGAGAGCTTTAACCGCCGCATCAAAGTCCTGCTGCTGCGCGGTCACGCTGGCGTCGCCCGCCAGATGCGCGCTGGCGAAATGCGTCATGAGGCGCAGTTCCCGCCCGGGTCGCTGCAAAGCGCCCACCACGCGTGTTGCATCGGCCGGCGCAAAGCCAAGCCGATGCATGCCGGTGTCGAATTTGATCCACAGGGTGGTGTTGGCATCGTGCCGCGTGAACCAGGCCAGTTGCTGCTCGTTGTGGACCACCGATTCCAGATCGTGGACCACAATGGCGCTCAGCTCGCGCGCCTCGAACGGTCCTTCCAGCAACACGATCGGGCGACTGATGCCCGCTTCGCGCAGCGCGACTGCTTCTTCGACGCAGGCCACGCCCAGGGCATCCACGTCCTCGCCCAGCGCACGCGCCACGCGGACCACGCCGTGGCCGTAGGCGTCCGCTTTGACGATAGCGAGGATGCGGCTGCCGGGCGCCGCGCGGCGGACGGTCTGGAGGTTGGCCCGCAGTGCCGCCGGGTTGAAGATGGCCCGCGCGGGGCGGGTCACGAATGGCCCCCGCCGTACTGCTCGAAGGCCAGATTCTCGAAGGTGGTGTACTCGCCGAAAAAGCGCAGCTTACGCATGCCGATGGGGCCGTTACGCTGCTTGCCGATGATGATTTCCGCCACGCCCTTGTCGGGGCTGTCTTCGTTGTAGACCTCATCGCGGTAGATAAACATGATGAGGTCGGCGTCCTGCTCGATAGCGCCAGATTCGCGCAGGTCGGACATCACCGGTCGCTTGTCGCCACGCTGTTCAAGGCTGCGATTAAGCTGTGAAAGCGCAATCACCGGCACGTTGAGTTCCTTGGCCAGCGCTTTGAGCGAGCGCGAGATTTCCGAGATTTCAGTCGCCCGGTTTTCGTTGCTGCCGGGCACGGTCATCAGCTGCAGGTAGTCGATGACGATCATGCCCAGCGAGTGTTCGCGGGCCAGTCGCCGGCAGCGGGCCCGCAGGTCGCCTGGCGACAGTGCCGGCGTGTCGTCGATAAACAAGCTGACTTCAGACAGCACGCCGACGGCATGCGTCAGCCGCGGCCAGTCGTCATCGCCCAGCTTGCCCGTGCGGACCTTGTGCTGATCGATGCGCCCGATGGACGACAGCATACGCATGGCCAGCTGCTCGCTCGGCATTTCCATGCTGAACACCGCCACGCCGACTTTTTCCTTGACCGCCGCGTTCTGCGCAATATTGAGCGCGAAAGCGGTTTTACCCATCGAGGGACGGCCGGCGATGATCACCAGATCCGCCGGCTGCAGGCCGGAGGTCATGCCGTCGAGTTCGTAGTAGCCGGTGGCGACGCCGGTAATCGGGTTATCGCGCTGGAACAGCTGGTCGATACGGTCCAGCGCCCCCATGAGAAGGTCCTTGATCTGGCGGAAGCCCTTCCGTCCGCGTGATTCGCGTTCGGCAATTTCAAACACCGTGCGCTCGGCCAGATCGATCAGTTCTGCCGTGCCCCGCCCTTCGGGCCGGTAGCCGGCTTCGGCGATATCGGTGCCGGCGCGGATCAGATTTCGCAGCACCGCGCGGTCGCGCACGATGTCGGCGTAGGCGGCGATATTGGCAGCGGTGGGCGTGTTGTCCGCCAGCTGCGCGAGGTACTGGATGCCGCCCACCATCTCGAGCTGGCCCTGGCTTTCCAGCCACTCCGAGAGCGTGATGATGTCGTAGGGTTTGCTGTCGTTGGCCAGCGCCTCGACCGCACGGAAGACCGCCGCGTGGTCACGCCGGTAGAAGTCCTGGAAGGTGATTTTCTCGACGACCTGCAACCAGGCGTCGTTGTCCAGCATCAGGCCGCCCAGCACCGACTGCTCGGCCTCGATGGAATGGGGCGGAACGCGCAGGGACTCCGCAGAGCGGTCGGCAGCGGGCAGCCGGTAAGACGGAGCGTCAGTGCTCATGCGCAAAGACCACCGGCTGTCGTGCAAGCCAACCGTCGACGCATGACCAGTGCGGGGACACCCGGCCTGGCCATGCTGAGACGGCTAATGCGATGTGGGCCTTAGGCCTGGGGCGCAGTGGCAGACGCCACCACCACCACCACCGTGGCGGTCACTTCGGCGTGCAGGCCGAGTTCCACGGTGTGGCGGCCGAGCGTCCGCAGCGGGCCGTCGGGCAGGCGCACTTCGCGCTTTTCAATGGAATGGCCCAGGCCGGCGAGGGCTTCGGCGATTTCCAGCGTGCCGACCGAGCCGTAAAGGCGGCCTTCATTGCCAGCTTTGGCGGTGATCACGACTTCGAGGTCGGTCAGGCCGGCGGCACGGGTCTGGGCATCGGCCAGAATGGACTGCTGCTGGGCTTCGAGCTCGGCACGACGCGCTTCGAATTTGGCGATGTTTTCCGGGGTGGCCGGCACCGCCTTCTGGCGTGGGATGAGGTAGTTGCGGCCGTAGCCCGCTTTGACCTTCACCTTGTCGCCCAGCGTGCCCAGATTGTGGATTTTTTCGAGCAGAATGATTTCCATCGTCGTATGCCTTCGTTTCCCAGCTTGTTTAGACCTTGACGCTTGGGGCGCAAGGCCGTTCGAGTTTATCCCGTTCCGGCGCGTCGCCGGAGGTGGCGGAAATCCGCCACAAAGTCCGTTAGTCCTGCCACCGCAAGGGCCACGCTGGCAATTTGGGGCAGCAGGCCGAGACTGAGATAGAGCCCGACCAGCCACCCTCTTCCGCCGCCGATGGCGGCAACGCGTTCGTGGGCAACGGCAAGCCCTTGAACCGCGAACGATAACATCAGCACCACAATAGCGTCACCGGCTACCTGACCGGGTGCGGTGTCGGACCCGCTGGCCGCCAGCACCGCAGCGCTGGCAAGCAAGGCCGGCAGCGCCCAGAGCGGCAAGACCAGGGCGCGGAACTCGGCCCCGAAGGCGCCGGGTCGGTACAGGGACGACTGCCACCAGCGCGCCGTCATCAGCATTGCGAGCAAGACCGTCAGCAAGGCGCCCAGCGAGATGTGGTGCATCGCTTTCGACAGCGCCTGCATCTCTTCGGCGTTGAGCACCTGCCCGCCAGCTGCCTTCATAGCGCTCGCCAGCTCGGTCATATAGTTGGCCCAGAAGGCGTCGATATCGGGCACTGCCTGCCGGATGGCCAAGGCCACGCCAGCCACAAACATCGCCAGCACTGCCACAGCCCGGCCCGGTCGGGCGCTCTGCCGCAGCACCATCGCCGCGAAGAACACCGGTACCCACGGCGAGATCACCACGGCGACGGTAGCACCCACCCGACCCGCCACGATTTGGAACATCAGTGCGGTAATGAGCCCGCCCAGCGCGCCAACCTTTAGCGTTTCCCACGGTCCATGCCGCAGCATGACCAGTCCGATTACTGCCCCGCTGACCACCAGCATGGGCGCAAACTGCGCCCCCAGAACGGCGAACAGGGCGGCCATGCTGGCCGCAGCCAGCACGCCGTTCATCGCAAATCGGGCAATCCCTCGCACGGGGTGAGGAACAGCCGGAGCGGCCGGTCAGGCCCTAGTGCGAATCGCTGTAAGGCAACAAGGCCAGGAAGCGGGCGCGCTTCACGGCGATCGCTAACTGGCGCTGATAACGCGCCTTGGTGCCGGAAATCCGGCTGGGCACGATCTTGCCGTTCTCAGCGATGTTGGCCTTCAGGGTGTTGATGTCCTTGTAGTCGATTTCTTCGACTTTTTCGGCCGTGAACTTGCAGTAGCGACGACGGCGGAAGTGGCGCGAGCCGCCCCCACGAGGTTTGGATTTCATCATGGCAGTATTTCCTCTGAAGCTTATTCCGAAGCCGCTTCGTCAGCCGATTCTTCATCGGTCGACGCGGCGGCGGGCGATTCGGCCCGGCTTTCACGCTCGGCGTTACGGGCACGGCGCTCGCTGTCACGCTCTTCCTGATCTTCTTTGGCCTTGGCCATCAGGGAGGGCTCGGTCAGCGCCTTGTCGCGCACGATAATCAGATTGCGGAGCACGGCGTCGTTGAAACGGAAGGCGCTGCTCAGCTCGGCGAGCGTGGCGGCGTTGACTTCGATATTCATGAGCACGTAGTGCGCCTTGTGCACCTTGTTGATCGGGTAAGCCAGCTGGCGCCGGCCCCAGTCTTCCAGGCGGTGGATTGCGCCACCGTTGGATTCGATCAGGGTGCGGTAACGGTCAACCATGCCGTTGACCTGTTCGCTCTGGTCAGGATGGACCAGAAACACGACTTCGTAATGTCGCACGAGGTCTCCTCTCGGGTTATAGCTTCCCGTCGAAGCGGTGAAGCAAGGAGATTGAAGGAAATAGTGAGCCAGCGATGGTAAGCCGCCGAGCCGCTGGCTGTAAACCCGCAGGCCTCAGGTGAACTGGCGCTGGCGGCGCGCCTCGAACAGGCACACCGCGGCCGCCGTCGACAGGTTGAGACTCTCAACCGTCCCGAGCATGGGAATCCGCACGAGCAGGTCGCAGGTTTCGCGGGTCAGACGGCGGAGTCCCGGCCCTTCGGCGCCCATCACCATGACCAGCGGCAGTTTGAGGTCGGCCTGATACAGGTTGTGCTCGGTCTCGCCGCTGGCGCCCACCACCCACAGGCCGTCTTCCTTCAGCGACTCCAGCGCGCGCACCAGATTGCCGACCTGCACCAGGGGCACGCTGTCGGCCGCGCCGCTGGCGACCTTCGCCGCGACGGCGGTGAGACCCACGCTGCGATCGCGCGGAATGATGACCGCATCCACCCCCGCACCGTCCGCTACCCGCAGGCAGGCGCCCAGATTGTGGGGATCCTGCGGATGATCGATGGCCAGTAGCAGCGGCGGTTCTTTGCGACCGGCGAGTCGCGCCCGCAGGTCGTTCAGTTCCAGCGCCGGCGGCGCGCGTCGGCGCAGCACGATGCCCTGATGCACGCCGCCATCAGCCAGTCGGTCGAGCGTTGCCGGCGGGACCCGCTGCACCATCACGCCCAGTGCGCTCGCCTGTTTCGCCAGCGCGTCCAGCTCGATACTGCCGCCGTCGCGCCGCAACCACATTTCAAGCACATCGTGGCCGGCGCGGGTCAGGGTCGCCGCGCAGGCATGTAGGCCAAACACCGTCAGGCTGCGGTCGTTGCGCGACATCGCCGCTTACCGCCGGCGCCGTTTGACCGGCGGTGCTTCGGTCGCGAGCGCAAAATCGATTTGACGCTCGTCGAGACTGACCCGCATCACCGTCACCCGTACCTGCTGGCCGATCCGGAACTCCCGATTGGTGCGCCGGCCGCGCAGGCGGTGGCCCGTCGGATCGAACTGGTAGTAGTCGTCCGGCAACGCAGTGACGTGTACCAAGCCTTCCACAAAAATGTCGGACAGCTGGACGAACATGCCAAACGAGGTGACGTTGCTGATGGTGCCCGGAAAACTTTTACCCACTTTTTCCAGCATGAATTCGCACTTCAGCCACGCCACGGCTTCGCGGGTCGCTTCATCCGCGCGGCGCTCGGTCATCGAGGTGTGCTCCGCCAGCACCGGAATTTCCTCCAGCGCCGACTTGGGCGTCTTCGCCTTGGCCAGCCGGCGCTTGATCGCGCGATGCACGACCAGATCGGGATACCGCCGGATGGGCGAGGTGAAATGCACGTAGGCATCGAGCGCGAGGCCGAAGTGTCCGGCGTTCTCGCCGCGATAGACCGCGAGCTTCAGACTACGCATCAACACCGTTTCAATCAGATGGCGGTCGGGACGCGCTTTCGCCTGCGTCAGCACCTGCGCGAAGTGGCGCGCTTCGGGCTTCTCACCGCCGGGCAGCGCAATGCCCAGCTCGGCCAGAAACTTGCGTAAGGCGACCAGCTTTTCACCCTCGGGCCGCGCGTGGATGCGATACAGCGCCGGCAGCGCATGGCGCTCGAGGTATTCCGCCGCCGCGACGTTGGCGGCAATCATGCACTCCTCGATCAGCCGGTGGGCGTCGTTGCGCTCGCGGGTTTCGATGCGTTCAATTTTGCGCGCCGCGTTGAACACGAACTTCGGCTCTACCGAATCGATGTCCAGCGCACCACGCAATTCGCGGCGTTCGCGCAGTTTCAAATAGAGCTCATGCAACAGCAGCACCTGGTTGTGCAGGCTGGGCTCGCGGGTGCGCGGCTGGTCGAGCCAGGCCGCCACGTCTTCGTAAATCAGGCGGGCATGTGAATGAATCACGCCGTTGTAGAAGCGGGCTTTACCCGGCTCGCCCTCGGCGTTGAGCGACAGTTCGCATACCAGCACCAGCCGATCGACCTCGGGCCGCAAGGAGCAAATGCCGTTCGACAGCGCCTCGGGCAGCATCGGGATCACGCGGTCGGGAAAATACACCGAGGTGCCGCGTTCGCGAGCTGCCGCGTCCAGCACGCTGCCTTCGCGCACGTAATGCGCGACATCGGCAATTGCCACGTAGAGCTTGTAACCGCCCCGCATGGCGCGGCAGTACACGGCGTCGTCAAAGTCGCGCGCATCGGCGCCGTCGATGGTGACGAAGGGCAGGTCGCGTAAATCGACGCGGTCGGCGCAGTCCTCGGCGCTGACGCTGGTCGGGACTTGCGCCACCTCTGGCTCGATGTCCGCCGGCCACTCACACGGCAGGCTGTGGGCGCGGATAGCGATTTCCACTTCCATGCCCGGCGCCATGTGATTCCCCAGCACCGACACCACCCGCGCGATCGGCTGGGTATGAGCATCCGGCTGCTGGGTGATCAGCGCGACCACAATCTGGCCGTGACTGGCGTCTCCCTCATCGCCTGCCGGCACCAGCAAATCCTGGTTGATACTGCGATTATCGGGCACCACATAGCCCACGCCGCCGTCGCGAAAATAACGCCCCACCACTTCGCTGTTGGCGCGTGAGATGACTTCGGCAATCGCGCCAAACGGACGATCCCGCTGGTCGACGCCCGCAATCCGCACCAGCACCCGGTCGTCGTGCAAGACGCGCCGCGCCTGACGGGGTTCGAGATAGATGTCCTGATCGCCTGTATCAGGACGCACAAAGGCGAAGCCATCGGGATGCCCAATCACGCGCCCGGCAATGAGCTCCATTCGTCGCGCCACGCCGTAACGACCGGCGCGGTTCTCGACCAATTGTCCGTCGCGCACCATCGCGCGCAGACGCCGGGTCAGGCCATCGATCGCTTCCTCGTTGCCCAGCAAACCGAGCAGATTGGCGAGTGCCGGCAAGGGCAAAGGCGCGTCGGCTTTTTCAAGCGCGGCGGCGATATCTTCTCGCGAGGGGATGACCACGCTGTACTCGCGAGGTTCGCGCGGCGCGCGATCGTTGCGTCGACTCATTGACTCACCCATGCCCCTTCTGTAGATTGCCGCTCGCTTTGCCGAGGTGGCGGAATTGGTAGACGCGCTGGTTTCAGGTACCAGTGGAGAGATCCGTGGAGGTTCGAGTCCTCTTCTCGGCACCAGCCAGCAACCTGTCCAGCATTGTGCTGGCAGGTCGCAAACAAAATCCTGATCACGTCAGCATCAGGCTGACATAGCCCACGTAAATCACGCCGTTCACGGCGAGATGCCACAGGCGCAAGTCCCCGCGCCGGGCCAATGCAAACATCCAGAGGCCGGCGGCATAGGTCACACCGATGCCGACGAGCACTTCTGGGGTGGGTTGCCAGGGCGTAATCACTATCCCCAACGCGGGCAGCAAACTGCCCTGAAACACCATGGCGCCGGTGATATTGCCGAACGCCAACGTGTCTTTGCCGCGGCGGATCCACAGCACGCTGTTCACCTTCTCCGGCAATTCCGTGGCCACCGGCACGATCAGCAGTGCCAGCAAGAGCGGCGAAAGCCCGATTAGCGCCGACACGGTTTCTACCGAATGCACGAAGCCTTTCGCACCGCCGACCAGCAAGGCGAGCCCGATGAGCATCTGCAGCACAATCACCGGCAAATTGGTCGGCAGACCCAGCCGGCTCAGAAACAAGGCCCCACCGGCTTCGGTGCCGTGGCCATCGTCGACCAGCGCGGCAGACACGCGCAGCGTCAGCATCACGTAAATGAAATAGGTCAGGACCAGCGCCACGACAAACCCCGACCGCACGGCTTTCATCTCGGCCGGCACGAATAGCGCGGCAATGGCCAGCGCGTAGGCGATCAGGAAGAACAGCAAATCCCGGCGCAACCCGCTGCGCTCAGGCCGCAAATGGCCCATCCACCCGCGCCGTCCCAGCACCGAGAGGGCCATGATTGCGAGGCTCAATGTCGAGAGCATCAGGGGCGCACCCAGAATGGCGCCGACGCCGATTTCAGCATTCATTTGCGCGTTGGCGCCGCCGGCCAGTACCGCCACCAGAGGGACAATACTTTCGGGCATCGCCGTGCCCACCGCCGCAAACAGCGAGCCCGTCACGCCTTCGGAGATCCCGATGCGTTCGCCCAGATGTTCCAGTGCGTTGGTGAAAATTTCTGCCGCGATGAGGATCAGCAGCAGCGTGCCTAACAATTCCAGACCAAGGACCATGCTAACCTCGCGCCGCCCGCGCCCCGACGTCGTCAGACGTGGGCCGGCCTTTTGTTGAACGTCGAATCGGGGAGCCTCGTGGATCAGGTGATGATGCTGAAAGCGCTCGTGCTGGGCGTGGTTGAGGGCTTGACCGAGTTCCTGCCGGTGTCGAGCACTGGCCACCTGATTCTTGCCAGCGAGTGGCTGGAGTTTAACAGACCGGAAGCGAAAACCTTTGAGGTCGTCATCCAGCTGGGGGCCATCCTGTCGGTCTGCTGGCACTTCCGCGCGCGCCTCTGGCCGGTGGCCACCGGCCTGACCCACAGCCGGGCCGCGCAGGGCTTTGTGCTCCGCCTGCTTTGCGCCTTCCTGCCGGCCGCCGTCCTTGGCCTGCTCCTGCATGGCTACATCAAGTCCGTGCTGTTTAACCCGACGGTCGTTGCCTGGGCCTTGATCGGCGGTGGTCTCGCGATCCTTGCGGTCGAACGGTTGGCGCCGCCATCCAGGGTCACGACGGTCGACAGCCTCAGTCTCTCACTCGCGTTCAAGATTGGTCTTTGTCAGGCCTTGGCACTGATCCCCGGGGTATCCCGGTCAGGCGCAACGATCATGGGCGGCATGTGGCTCGGCGTCAGCCGCCAGTGCGCGACCGAGTTTTCTTTCTTCCTCGCCATTCCGGTGATGTTCGCTGCCACCGCACTGGACCTCTACAAAAGCTGGGACCTGCTGACACTGGACGCCCTGCCGGTATTCGCAACCGGCTTCGTGGCGGCGTTCCTCAGCGCGCTGGCCGCAATCCGGTTTCTGCTGCGCTTTGTCGCCACCCACAGCTTTGTGCCCTTCGCCTGGTACCGAATTGCCTTTGGCCTGCTGGTGCTCTGGGCGCTGGGCGGCGGCTCCTCAGGCGCCACTTAGACCGCAATGGCAGATGGTTATGCCGAGACGATAATTCACCCGGCTGACTTCTCTCCCTAGACTCCGCGCTCCCGAATCCCGGCCGGAGTACGCGCCTTGTCTTCTGCATCCCAGCCCGAATCCCGGCCTCAGCCTCTCACGGCAACGCAAATTGCGCGCCTGCAGGCGGCGGTCGACGGCTTCTCGCCCAGCGACCTCGTGTGGGCCAGCGGCTATCTGGCCGGTCTCGCCGGTCAGCACCGAAGCGCCTCGACCGCCGCGGCGTCTGCCCATCCGCCCGCTCAGCGCCTCAGCATTCTGGTCGGCTCGCAAACCGGTAACGGCAAGCGGCTCGGCGAGCGCGTGCTCAAAGCGGCCCAGCAGCGCGGAGTCGCCGCCCGTCTGGTGAGTCTGGCCGACTTCAATCCCCGGCAGCTGCGTCAGGAAACCGCGCTGCTGCTGGTCGTCAGCACCCATGGCGACGGTGACCCGCCGGACGATGCGCTCGCCCTGCATCGGTATCTGACGAGCGCGCAGGCCGCCCGCCTGCCCCAACTCAGCTACAGCGTGCTGGCCCTCGGCGATTCCAGCTACCCGCATTTCTGCAAAACGGGCCGCGATTTCGACGAGCGCCTGCAGGCGCTAGGCGCACGGGCCGCGGTGCCGCGCGTGGAGTGCGACGTCGATCTGGCGGCGGCGAACGACGCGTGGCTCGAATCAGCAGTCAGCGCCTTCGCCGCGTTGCTACCAGAAGCCGCCGCGCCCGCGCGCTTAGCCTTGGTGGAAACCACCGCGCCGGCGCCGCGCGAGCACCTGCGAGCCAGCGCCACCCTGCTCGCCAACCAGCGCATCACCGGGCGTCAGTCCAGCAAGGAGGTTCGCCACGTCGAGTTCGCGCTGGACACCGCCGACTTCGACTACCTTCCGGGCGACAGCGTGTCGCTCCGTCCGCACAACCCGGCGAGCGTGGTGTCTGAAATCCTCACGCTCATGCAGTGGCCTGCGGCCACGCCGGTGCATCTGGGCGAGCGCACGCTGACGATTGAAGCCGCCCTGCGCGAGGGGCTTGAAATCACCCAGCTCGCCCGCCCGGTGGTGCAGGCGATTGCGGAATTGGCGCCGCGATCAGATCTGCGCGACTGGCTGGCAGCGGCCACGCCCGAGGCCGTCGCCAACTGGCTGGCGTCGCGGCAGCTGGTCGATGTCTTGCGCGAAACCGACGTCCGCTTCCCGCCCCAAACGCTGGTGTCGCTGGTGCGGCCCTTGGCGACCCGCGCCTATTCGATCGCTTCAAGCCGGCTCGCAAGCCCGGATGAAGTGCATCTGACGGTGGCGATAGTCAACGACGACCACGAAGGACGCGCCCGGCCGGGCGCGGCATCCAACTATCTGGCCGCGCTGGCGCCCGGCGCGGTCGTCGAGCTTCAACTCGACCGCAACAGCGCCTTCCGCCTGCCGGCCAACGACGACGTGCCGCTCATCATGGTCGGCCCCGGCACCGGCATCGCGCCGTTTCGGGCCTTCATCGAAGAGCGCGCGGCGCGCGGCGCCGCCGGCAAGCACTGGCTGTTCTTCGGCGAACGGACGCAGCGTGAAGATTTCCTCTACCAGATCGAGTGGCAGCGGCATCTGCGCGAGGGCTCGCTGACGCGGCTGGATCTGGCTTTTTCACGGGACGGCGCACAGAAGGTCTACGTGCAGGATCGTCTGCGCGAACAGGGCGCCGAGGTCTATGCCTGGCTTGAAGCCGGCGCTGCGTTCTACGTCTGCGGCGACGCCAAGCGCATGGCGAAAGACGTGCACCGCGCCCTGCTTGAACTCATCATGCGCCACGGCGGGCGTGACGAAGACGGCGCCGAGGAGTATCTGTTCGAACTACGCCAGCAAGGGCGCTACCAGCGAGACGTGTATTGAGATGAGCAAGTCCGACGAGCTTTCCGCCGTTGAAGGCATCAAGACCCGCAGCCGACAGCTGCGCGGCACGATTGCCGAAGGCCTGACCGACCAGATCACCGGCGCCATCAGCGACGACGACACCCAGCTCATCAAGTTTCACGGCAGCTATCAGCAGGACGACCGCGACCTGCGCGCCGAGCGCCGCGAGCAGAAGCTGGAACCGGCGTGGCAGTTCATGGTGCGCGCGCGGATCCCGGGCGGGCTGTGCACGCCGGCGCAATGGCTGGCCTTCGATGCCATCGCCCACGAGTACGCCAACGGCACGCTGCGGCTGACCACGCGGCAGACTTTTCAGCTGCACGGCATCCTGAAACGCGACCTCAAACCCACCATTGCGGCGATCAATCGCGCGCTGCTGGACACGCTCGCGGCCTGCGGCGACGTGAACCGCAACGTGATGAGCACCACCCTGCCGGCGAGCCGCGCGGTGCACGCCGAGGCGCTGGATCTGGCGCTTCGAATCAGCGCGCATCTGCTGCCTAAAAGCGGCGCGTACCACGAAATCTGGCTCGACGGCGAAAAGCTGGTCGACACCGCAGAGGTCGACGAACCCGTCTACGGCAGCACCTATCTGCCGCGCAAATTCAAAATTGGCCTCGCCGTCCCGCCGGACAACGACGTCGACGTCTACTCGCAGGATCTCGGCTTCATCGCCGTGCTGGATGCGGGACGCATCACCGGCTATCACGTGGTGGTCGGCGGTGGCATGGGCGTGACCCACGGCGATTTGGCGACCTGGCCGCGGGTGGCAGACGGGCTTGGCGTGTGCACGCCGGAACACGCGGTGACGGTCGCCGAGGCCGTCGTCACCACCCAGCGCGACCACGGCGACCGGACCAATCGCAAGCACGCGCGGCTGAAGTACACGGTCGACGACATGGGCCTCGACGCCTTCCGTGCCGAAGTAGAGCGCCGCGCCGGCATCCGTTTCACGCCCGCTCCGCCGATCCATTTCAACGACAACGGCGACCGGCCGCAGGGCTGGCATCAAGACGACGAAGACTACTGGCACTACATGCTGTACGCGCCGTCGGGCCGCATCCGCGACGACGGCGCGTGGCAAGCGCTGAGCGGCCTGCGGGCGATTGCCGCGAGCGGTAAGGCGCAGTTCCGGCTAACGGCCAACCAGAATGTGCTGCTTTCGGACATCAGCGCGGCAGACAAGGCCGCAGTCGACGCCCTGCTCCGCGCGCATGGCCTCATCACCACCGTCTCGCCGGTGCGCCATCTGGCGCTGGCCTGCGTGGGCTTGCCGACCTGCGCGCTCGCGATGGCGGAAAGCGAACGCTACGCGCCCGAGTTCCTCAGCAAGGTCGAAGCGCTGCTCGATGAGCACGGCCTGACCGGCACGCCGATTAACCTGCGCATCACCGGCTGCCCGAACGGCTGCGCGCGGCCGTTTCTGGCCGAGATTGCGCTGGTCGGCAAGGCGCCGGGGCGCTACAACCTGTATCTCGGCGGGGCCCGCGACGGCTCGCGTCTGACCGTGCCTTTCCGCGACAACATCACGGAAGCCGAGATTCTGGCCGAACTCACAACCGTCTTCGCCGCCTACGCCGCGGGGCGCAACGCCGGCGAAAGTCTGGGTGACTTCGTGCGCCGCGCCGGCATCGTCGCGGATATTCACACTGGCCAGCAGTTCGCCGGCGAAGTCCGGCGACTCACCACCGCCGGATGACCAGCCTGCGCGAACTCTTTGCCCGGCTGCGACAGGTGCTGCCGGGCACCGTGCGGAGCGACCGGGGTTTCGTGACGCTGGTCGGCGCCGGCCCGGGCGCGGCGGATCTGCTGACGCTAGGCGGACTCAAGGCCCTGATGGAAGCCGAACACGTGCTGTACGACCGTCTGGTGGGCGCCGAGGTGCTGGCGCTGATTCCCGCCCACGTGGTGCAGGAAGACGTCGGCAAACTGACCGGACAGGACCACCAGCAAACCCAGGCCCGCATCGGCCAACGCCTGCTCGCGCTTGCGCAGGCCGGCAAGCGCGTGGTGCGGCTGAAAGGCGGCGACCCGTTCATTTTCGGGCGCGGCGGCGAAGAACTCGCGATCCTCGCCGCTCACGACCTGCCCTTTGCGGTCATTCCGGGCGTGACCGCCGCGCTGGGTTGCGCGGCCTATGCCGGTATTCCGCTGACCCATCGCGACTACGCTCAGCAGGTCAGCTTCGTCACCGCGCACTGCCAGCGCTCGGTCGACCGCGTGGACTGGACGGCGCTGGGACAATCCACTCACACCGTGGTGTTCTACATGGGCGTCGCGCAGCTGCCGCTGATCGAAGCGCGCCTGCTGGCGGCGGGTCGCGCGCCGCACACGCCCGTCGCGCTGATCGAACGCGGCAGCACCGCCGCACAGCGCGTGGTGCTGGCCGACTTGCAAAGCCTCGCGGCAGCCGGACGCGCACAGCAGATTGCCGCGCCCGCGCTGGTGGTGGTGGGCGAAGTCGCGGCGCTGGGCGAGTCGCTGGCCTGGTTCAGCGAGCCGCTGCGTTACGCCGGCGAGCAGGCCATCCATCACGCCGCCTGATTCTCCCGCAGGTACGTCCCGCGCCGTCTGCCCGTAGACTACCCCCCGACGCCTATCCGGTTCGGGAGACTTCATGATGAACACGCTCCGCGCCCTGCTGCTGGTCCTCACCGGCATCCTCGGCACTTCAAGCTTCGCCGCATCGCCGTCAGCGCGCGTGGAGTCGTTCAGCCCGGCCGGCAGCGCCAAAGCCATTGGCAGCGTGAGCGTCCGCTTCGCCACCCCGATGGTGGCCTTCGGCGAACCCCGCCTGCCCGATCCCTTCACCATGGACTGCGCCCTGCCCGGCAGCGGCCGCTGGCTGGATGCGCGCAACTGGGTATTCGACATCGCGGGCACGCCGCCGGTGGGCCTGCGCTGTCAGTTCGCCCTGCGGGCCGGCCTGCGCGACAGTCAGGGTCAGGCGGTAGGCGGCCAGCAGCGTTTTGCCTTTGACACGGGTGGCCCGTCGATCCTGCAAAGCGAGCCTTGGGAAGGCAGCACGATCGATGAAAATCAGGTTTTCCTGCTGGGACTGGACGCCCCCGTCGACACCGCGACCCTCGAACAGCGCGTGCATTGCGGCGCGGAAGGCGTGGGTGAGCAAATCGGCGTGCGGGTGCTCAAGCATGACGAGCGTCGCGCGGTGCTGGCGGCCAGCCCGTGGTTTCTCCGCCGTTATGCCATGGCCCGCCTGCCGGCCACCTACGAGCAGACCCTCGTGGCCCGCACGGCGGCCGATGAAGCCGCGGTACGCGAGCGCTATGCCGCGCTGACTGATGGGCCGGATTCGGCGCTGGTGGCCGTGCAGTGCCGCCAACGCCTGCCCGCGGCGGCCAAAGTATTTCTCGACTTCGGTCCGGGCATCGCCGCTGCGTCGGGCATCAGCAATGCCGAGCGCCAGACGCTGGCCTACGAAACCCGCGCGGACTTCACCGCCACCCAAAGCTGCCAGCGCGCGCGCCGCGACGGCGGCTGCCTGCCGGGCTTTGACATCCGGCTTGATTTCAACGCTGCCGTGCCGCGCGAAGCCCTGCTGGCCGCAACGCTGGAAGGCCCCGACGGCCAGCGCTTTCCAGTCACCGTCGACGGCAGCACGGGAGATCTCTGGAGCAACGGTCTGGTGGCGCGCGGCCCCTTCCCGCCGCACGCGAAACTGCGGCTCACACTGCCTGCCGGGCTAAGCGACGACGCCGGCCGCACGCTTGCCAATGCGGCCAGCTTTCCGCTGATCATCCGCACCGAAGAAGACCCGCCGCTCGCTAAATTTGCCGCCGAGTTCGGCATTGTGGAGGCCCATGGCGAGCCGGCGCTGCCAATCAGCGTGCGCAACATCGAACCCAATCTGATCGTGAGCGCCCGCCCGGCGTCCACGCCGACGACGCCCGGCATCACGGGCTTTATCGACGAACAAATCGACCAACTCCTGCGGCGGGACCACGGCTTCACCGGCGCGCCGACCGTGCGTGCCGGCATCAAGGGCCGCCTGCTGCGGGTGCCGGTGGACGACGTCGCCGCGATCGGCCGGTGGTTTCAACAGGTCAAGCAGGCACGGCGCTACGACTGGTTCTGGAACGAAGAAAAACAGGCCAGCGAACTGCGCGGCCAGCCCGGCATGACGGAAGTACTGCGCGAGGCGAGCGGCGTCACCGCCTTTGAAGTGCCGCGCCAAACCCCGGCCAAAGCGCTGGAAATGGTCGGCATCCCGCTGCCGAAACCCGGCTTCTACGTCGCCGAAATCGCCAGTCCGCGCCTCGGTGCGGCGCTGTTCGCCAAACCTGCGCCCTACTACGTGCAGGCCATGGCGCTGGTGACCAATCTGGGCGTGCACCTCAAGTGGGGACGCGAATCCTCGCTTGTCTGGGTCACGGCGCTCGACAGCGGCAAACCGGTCGCCAAAGCCGCCGTCAGCGTGCACGACTGCGCCGGTAAAACCCTATGGCAGGGCACGACCGACCGACAGGGTGTCGCCACCATTGCCGAAGCCCTGCCCAACAATCAGCAGCTGCCAGACTGTGGCTGGAATAGCCGGGGCCTGATCGCCGTGGCGCGTTACGGCGAGGACGCAAGCTTTGTGGCGTCTGACTGGAACAACGGCATCAGCACCTGGCAGTTCGGCCTGCCGGGGCCGAACTGGTTCAGCGCGCATAGCGCGGTCAGCGTGCTCGACCGCAGCCTCTTCAAACCTGGCGAGACCGTGCACATGAAGCACCTGCTGCGCGCCCGCAGCACCCGCGGATTTGCGGCCTGGCAGCCCGAGAGCCTGCAGGTTCGCCTGCGTCACGACGGCAGCGGCACCGAGATTCCGCTCGACGCCACGCTGGATAACGACACCGGCAGCGCCTTGAGCGACTGGACCATTCCGGCCAGCGCGCGGCAAGGCACCTATCGCATCCAGATCGCCGACGGCGACGCCTGGCTCGAGGCCGGCGAATTCCGCGTCGAACAGTTCCGCGTGCCGCTGCTCCGCGCCGCGCTGCAGCCGCAGGACCTGCCGGTCGTAAACCGCGACCGCTTGCCGCTCGATTTGCAGATCACCTACCTCGCCGGCGGCGGCGCCAGCGAGTTGCCCGTCAAGCTGCGCGGCCTCATCCAAGCCCGCACCGTCGGCTTTACCGACTACGAAGACTATGTGTTTGCCAACGGCGACGTCAGCGTTGGCGAGACCGACCAGACCGAAGCGGCTTGGAGCGCGCCCAGCTACCAGCCGGCGCCACCGCCGCAGGCGCTGCCGGTGCAAAGCCTCACGCTGGACAAAACGGGCGGCGCCCGGCTCGAACTGACCGCGCTGCCAAAATCCACCACGCCGCAAACGCTGGTGGCGGAAGTGGAATACCCGGATCCCAACGGCGAAGTGCTGACCGCCGCTACCCGCGTGCCGCTCTGGCCGTCGGCGGTGCTGCTGGGGATCAAGCCACGCGACTGGACCATGAGCCGACGCGAGGTGGTCTTCACCACGGTAGCGCTCGACACCCGCGGTCGGCCGCTGGCCGGCGTCGAGGTGACGGTCGATTTGTTCCAAAAAATTAACTATTCGAGCCGTAAAAGACTGCTGGGCGGCTTCTATGCCTGGGAGAACCGCAGCGAGGTGAAGCCGCTGGGGCAGGCCTGTCGCGGCCGTACCGACGCCCGCGGTGAACTGGTCTGCACCACCAGCACCGAGATCGCCGGCAACCTCATCCTGCGCGCGCAGACGCTGGACGCCGCGGGCAATCCCAGCGTGGTGAATCGCGACGTTTGGGTGGCGAACGATCAGGACTGGTGGTTCGCGCAGGGCAACGACGACCGCATGTCGCTGGTGCCGGAGCGCCGTGAATATGCCCCCGGCGAAACCGCGCGCCTGCAGGTGCGCATGCCGTTTCGCGCCGCCACCGCGCTGGTCTCGCTGGAGCGCGAAGGCGTGCTGTGGCAGCAGGTGGTGGACCTGAGCGGCAAGGCACCGGTGGTCGAGGTGCCGATTCCGCCCGAAGGCGCGCCGAACGTCTTTGTCTCGGTGTTGGCGGTGCGGGGTCGCGAGCGAGCAATTCAACCGACCGCACTGGTCGATCTGGGTCGGCCGGCCTTCAAGCTCGGCATGACCGAACTGCGCGTCGGCTGGGCGGCGCATGCGCTCAAGGTGAGCGTGACGCCCGAGCGCGAGACCTACCAGCCGGGGCAACGGGCCGCGGTTGAGATCGTAGTCCGCCGGGCCGACGGCAAAGCGCTGCCGCCGCACAGCGAAGTGGCGCTGGCGGCGGTCGACGAAGGCCTGCTGGAACTCCGCCCCAACGCGAGCTGGCAGGTACTGGAAAGCATGCTCACCCGGCGCGGCATTGAAGTGCAGACCGCGACCGCGCAAATGCAGGTCGTCGGCAAGCGGCATTACGGACGCAAGGCGGTGGCGCCTGGCGGTGGTGGCGGCAGCGGCAGCGGCACGCGGCGCATGTTCGACACGCTGTTGCTGTGGGCGCCGAAGCTCGCGCTGGACGCTCAGGGCCGGGCGCGGATCGAAGTGCCCTTGAACGACTCCCTGACCAGCTTCCGGCTGGTCGCCGTGGCCACCGCCGGCACCGGCCATTTCGGCACCGGCAGCGCGAGCATCCGCAGCACCCAGCCGCTGATGCTGCACGCCGGCCTGCCCGCGATGGTCCGCGTGGGCGACCGCTACCGCGCGAGCTTCACGCTGCGTAACGCGAGCGACAAAGCGCTGAGCGCGACGCTTGCCGCGCAGGTCAGCGTCACCCAGGACGCCGGCGAAACCAGCGCCAGCCCGCTGCCCGCTCAACAGCTCAGCCTTGCGCCGGGCGCCGCGCAGGAGGTGAGCTGGGACTACGAGGCACCGGACGCCAGCGGCTTGCGCTGGACGGTGACGGCCGATGCGGGCGCGGCGGCGCAGGATGCGCTTAGCGTGAAACAGACGGTGTTGCCGGCGATTCCGCTCAGCACCCTCCAAGCCAGCCTCCTGCACGTGCAGGGCGAGCAGACCCTGCCGGTCGCTGCACCGGTTGGTGCCTTGCCCGGCGGCGGGCTGCGAATCAGCCTGCAGGCGTCGCTGGCGCAGGTGCCGGCGGGCGTTGAGACCTGGTTCCGGCAGTATCCCTTTCGCTGCCTCGAGCAGCGCGTCTCGAAGGCCGTCGGGCTTGGCGACGACACCGAATGGGACGCCCTGATGAGCGAACTGCCGGGCTATCTCGACGAACACGGTCTGGCGCGTTATTTCCCGGGCCAGGGCGCCGGCAGCGACGTGCTGTCGGCCTATCTGCTGTCGCTCGCCGCGGACGCCGGGCGCGAGATTCCAGCGCTGCAGCGCATGCCGCTGCGGGAAGGCCTGATCGGCGTGCTGGAAGGCCGCTACCAGCCGCGTTCGCCGCTACCCACCGCCGACCTCAGCCTGCGCAAGATCGCGATCCTTGCGGCGCTGGCCCGCCAGCCCGAAGGACTCAATCCCGGCTGGCTGGACAGCATCGACGAGACACCCCGGCTGTGGCCGAGCAGCGCCGTGGTCGACTGGCTGGACATCCTGCTGCGCAGCCCGGACCTGCCGGGGCAGCCGGCGCGGCTCAAGGCCACGCTGGATGAACTGCGCGCACGCCTCGTGCCACAGGGTAATCAGCTGATGCTGGCCAGCGCGCCGGGGGACCAGCTGCCCAGCCTGATGGTGTCGGGGGACCTGACGCACAACCGCCTGTTGGGTCTGGTCGCGGCCCTGCCCGACTGGGCCAGCGACGCGCCGCGGCTGTTGCAGGGCGCACTTGCCCGCCAGCAGGCGGGGCATTGGGACACCACGGCGGCCAATGCCGTGGGCGTGCTGGCACTGCGGAAATTCGCGGAAAACTTTGAAAAAACCCCGGTTGCCGGCCGCACCAGTCTCAGCCTGGCCGGGCAGCAGCGGGAGCAAGCGTGGCCAACGCCCGCCATCGCGCAAACCCTGCCGTGGCCCAGCGCGCCGGCCGTCTTGCGTCTGCAGCACAGCGGTAGCGGTGCGCCCTGGGCCTCGCTGGAAAGCCGCGCGGCCGTCCCGCTGAGCGCCCCGGTGGCGAGCGGCTACCGGATTACCCGCCGCGTGGAAGCCATCAGCCGGCAAACGCCCGAGGCCTGGCATCGCGGCGACGTTTACAGCGTGGTGCTCGAAATTGACGCCAGGAGCGAGATGCCCTGGGTGGCCGTCAGCGATCCCCTGCCGGCCGGCGCGGTCGCGTTGGGCAGCGGCCTCGGCGGCGACAGCGCCACACTGGGTCAGGACGACAGCGGCGCCAGCCTCACGCCGAGCTTCACGGAGCGCGGCGCGGACGGCTACCGCGCGTACCTTGAATACCTGCCGGCGGGGCGTTCGGTGCTGCGCTATCGGGTGCGACTCAACAATGCGGGCAGCTTCGCGCTGCCGCCGACACGGGTCGACGCCATGTACGCCCCGGCCGTCTTCGGTGCGAGCCCCAACGAGCCCCTGACCGTTCTGCCGTGAGGCGCCGGGCGCGCAGTCTGCTGCTGGCGCTGGTGGTGTCAGCGCCGGCCACCGCCGCGGCCCTGCCCTCGCCGGGCGAGGTGCGCGCCGCGTATCCAGCCAGCGAAGCGCAGCTGCTGGACCGCCACGGCGTGGTGCTGGACAGTCGCCGGCAGAACGCCGAGGTAAGACGCAGCGACTGGGTGCCGCTGTCGGCGCTGTCGCGACCGCTGCTAGACACCGTCATCGCCGTCGAAGACCAGCGCTTCTGGCAGCACGCGGGCGTCGACTGGTGGGCAATCGCGGCGGCCCTGCGCGACACGCTGCGGGGTTATCCGCGCGGTGCCAGCACGCTCGACATGCAGCTTGCCGCCCTCCTCGACCCGACGCTGCGGGCGCGTCGGGGCGGCCGCAAGCTGTGGCAAAAATGGCGGCAGGCGCAGGCTGGCCGCGCGCTGGCCGGCGCCTGGTCGAAGCCCGAAATCCTCGAGGCCTATCTCAATCTCGCGAGCTATCGCGGCGAGCTGGCGGGCATCGGTGCCGCCAGCCAGCGCCTGTTCGGCAAGGCGCCCGCCGCGCTCGACCGCACCGACGCCCTGCTGCTCAGCGCAATGCTTGGCCAACCGAATGCTTCACCCGCCGCGCTGAGCGCGCGCGCCTGTCGGCTGGCGGTGCGGCTGCCGACGCCGGTGGCCTGCAGCGCGCTGCGAGCGCGCGCCCGGGATCTGTCGCAAGGCACGGTCAAAGCGAGCCCGAACGAAGCCCCGCAGCTTGCCGCGCGACTGCTGCGCACCGGCGGCGAAACGGTGAGCAGCACGCTGGATGCTCGGGTTCAGACGGTTGCCCGTGAGGCGCTGCAGCGGCAGTTACGCGAACTCGCGCCGCGCCACGTCAGCGACGGTGCGGTGCTGGTGGTCGACAACGCGAGCGCCGAGGTGCTGGCTTACGTCGGCAACGGCGCGCCTTTGAGTTCCGCCCGCTTTGTCGACGGTGTGCGCGCCCGCCGGCAGGCGGGTTCGACCCTCAAGCCTTTCTTGTATGAACTTGCCATCGAAACCCGCCGTCTCAACGCCGCGTCGATCCTCGAAGACAGCCCGCTCAGCGTGGTGAAAGCCGGCGGCGCCTATGAGCCACGCAACTACAGCGAAGCGTTTCGTGGCCGGGTCAGCCTGCGCAGCGCGCTTGCCGGCTCGCTGAACGTGCCGGCGGTGCGCACGCTGATGCTGCTCAACCCCGAGCGCTTCGTCGGCCATTTACGCCAGCTGGGCTTTGCGCTCGCACACGACGGCGAGTATTACGGCGAAGCGCTGGCGCTGGGCTCGCCGGAGGTCAGCTTGTGGGAGCTGGTTGCCGCCTACCGCACGCTCGCCAGCGGCGGCGTGTACGCCCCGCTCCGCGTGCGCCCCAAGGAGCCGCTGCAGGCCACGCCCGCGCTGCAGCCCGCGGCGAGTTTCATCGTGGGCGATCTGCTGGCCGACCGCGCCAGTCGCAGCGCCACCTTCGGGCTGGAAAGTCCCTTGGCCCTGCCGTTCTGGGCGGCGGTCAAAACCGGCACCAGCAAGGAAATGCGGGACAACTGGTGCATCGGCTATACCTCGCGCTACACGGTCGGGGTGTGGGTGGGCAATTTCGACGGCACGCCGATGTGGGAAGTCTCGGGACTGAGCGGCGCGGCGCCGATCTGGGCGGAAGTCATGCAAGCCCTGCACGCCAGCGAGCCGGGCCGCCCGCCGCTGCCGCCGGCGGGACTCGAGCGGCGAGCGGTACGCTTTGCCGACGCGCTGGAGCCACCGCGCGAGGAGTGGTTTCTTAGCGGCACTGAAACCGCGGAAGTGCGGCCGGCGCCGGTAGACGATACCAGCGCGCGCATCGTCGCACCGGCCAACGGCAGCATTCTGGTGCTCGATCCGGACATTCCGCCGGCGCATCAGCGAATTTTCCCGACGATGAGTCCGCCGCGCGCCGGGCTGTCGTGGCAGATGAACGGCAAGCCGCTGGCGACGGGTCGCGCCTGGGCCCCACGACCCGGGCGGCATCAACTCACGCTGGTCAATGCGGCCGGCGTGGTCATAGACCGTGCGCAGTTCGTGGTGCGCGGCGACGATCGACTGTCGCCGGCACCGACCGAATAGCGCGGCGCGCGCCCGAAACTTGTTACGATGCAGACATGAGCCAATCATGGACCCTTGCCCAGTTTCGCTGGGACGACATCACCCCCGCCAAGGTGGACCGCGACCTGCTGGAGACCGTGAAAACGGCCGCGCTGGTCGAGGCCAATAGCGCGGACTACGTCACCTATCTGCGCAACGTGTTTGCCGATGACGACGCCTTCAAGGCGGCGGCCGACGAGTGGGGCGTGGAAGAAGCCCAGCACGGCGAAGCGCTGGCCCGCTGGGCGACCGCAGTAGATCCGAGCTTTGATTTTCCCACCGCCCTCGCCCGCTTCCGCGCCGGCTATCAGCTGCCGCTGGATGTCAGCGCCTCGGTGCGCGGCTCACGCACCGGTGAACTGGTCGCGCGTTGCGTGGTGGAGTCCGGCACCTGTTCCTTTTATTCCGCAATTCGCGACCGCAGCCCGGACCCGGTGCTCCGCGCGATCTGTCACTGCATTGCGCAGGATGAAGCCCGCCACTACCGCCTGTTTGAAGACCACCTCAACCGCTACCTCGAGCGCGAGCCGCTGGGCTTATGGCAGCGCCTGAAAATCGCCTTCGGGCGGGTGGACGAAACCGGCGACGATGAACTCTCTTACGCCTACTTCAGCGCGAACGTACCGGAAGGGGCTGAAGCCTATAGCCGGGAGCGTTGCGCGACCGCCTACTGGCGGCGGGCCATCAAGCTCTATCAGCCGCGCCACGTGGAAAGCGCCGCGCGCATGATTCTGCGTGCGGCCCGGCTGAGACTGGCGGCGCCGCTGCTCCGCCTGGCCCTGTCGGCCGTGTGGTGGGGCATGCAACGCCGCCTGCGGCGGCTGGAAGCGGTCGCCCGCTAAACCAGCGTCGCCGGGTCGGCCTTCGTCGACTCGGCCTGAAACCGCGCCCAGCGAAACGGCACCAGCAGCTGCTGCAAGAAGCGCCGCGGCATCCGTTCGACAATGCCGATGACACCCAGCTCGCGATCTGGCCGATGCAGCCAGGTGCCGAAGACCTGATCCCACATCACCAGATTCTGCCCGTAGTTGCTGTTGCCCTCCGCCGGATTGGGCGAGTGGTGCCAGCGGTGCAGGTTGGGCGTGTTGAAGACATAGCTCAGCCAGCCGCCGCGCATGTTGATATTGCAGTGGGTCAGCAGACCGAGATAGGCCGTGATGGCGCTGACCCAGATCATGGCGTCCATGGAAATGCCGGTCGCCAGCATGAACGGCATGCTGGCCAGCACGCTGATGTTCGAATCGATGAAGTGAAAACGGCCGGTATTGGCAATCCACAGCCGGCGCACGCTGTGATGAACCGCGTGGAAGCGCCAGAACACCGGCCATTCGTGCGACAGCCGGTGCGCCCAGTAGAGACCAAACTCGGCCGACACCAGCCCGATGGCGACCTGCACGGCCAGCGGCAGACTGCCGACCAGCCCGTCTCCCCGGCTGGCAAAGAACGGCAGGCCGGAGAGAAAAATAATCGTCATCTGCACCGTGCCCTTGTCGAGCAGGGTATGCGCCAAATCCGCCGGCAGCTGGCCGTCCGACTGCTGCCAGGCGCGGCGCCAGGGCCAGCGCCGCTCCAGCAGGAGCAGCCACATCAGCAGCCAGAGATAAGACAGGTTGAAGAACCAGGCTTTACGCAGGGTCTCGGACAAGCCGGCCGGATGGCCGCTGCTAAAGCCAAACGCGAGAATGCTGGCGCTGGACAGCACCAGCGCGGGCCAGGCCAGATAGGCCGCCAGGCGCGCCAGCGTGGATTCGGGCGCTGATGCTGCTGGCAGCGCCGCCGCCTCTGCCTGCATCAGGGCTTGGCCGCGCCGGGCTTGCAGCTGGTGCGCAAGGCGGTGGCCACTTCGTATTGGTCGTCGTTGGCGTCGCGCGCCAGCCCGCAGTGCACGCGGGTGCTGAGCCGCATCTGCTCGCCTTCGGGCGAAATTTCAAACTCGTAGCGCGGACTGCAGTTGGCAGAACACTTGGCGTAGAGCGCTTTGCCTTCCTCGCCACGGCCTTCGGAGAAGGCGCGGATCCAGTCGTTCACTTCCGGCAGGGTCTTGAACTTGCGGTCGGGCCAGGTCAACGGCTTGGCGGCGGTCTGTTGGTCCAGCGTGCGACAGATCTGCTGCTGCTCGGCATCTGGCAGGAATTTGGTCGGGCCCACGCGATAGAGCACGCGCGTTGTTTCAGTCTTGCTGCAATCTTTGCAGGCCTCGGTGTGGGCTTTGCTTTTGTTCAGCGCGTCTTCCAGCAGACGGGCCGCCACCGCCCGCACCGACTTCGGGTGCTCGGCAAGGTTATACATAATGCCGACCGAAGCCATTTCACTGGCCAGTGCGGTGTCGACCGCGCCGCTCGCACAGGGGCTTGCGTCAGTCGCCGCCGGGGCAGCCTGCGCCGCGAAGGGGGAATAGGCGAAGCCGGCGAGTGCCAGCGAAAGCAGCAGCGTTTTGATGGGGAATCTCCCGGTTGTCAGGCCCGAATAGTAATACGTTGTCGGGTCTGAACCGAGTCTTAATCCTCGACCGGGCGGGTCTCCCCGAGACCGACGGCCTCAGCCCATGGTCTGCACCTTGTCGATGGCCATGCGGTAGATAACCCGAACCTCACCGGGCGCGCGGCCGGGGTAGGTGTCCTGCCCCAGATATTTCTTGGCCAGCGCGTCGATGTGCGCATCGCCGCCCGCCTCCGTCACGTCCACGATCTGCCCCATCAGTTGCAGGTAGCGATAGGGGTTTTCCGGATCGAGGATAGACACCGCCACCGCCGGCCGGGCCCGCATATTGCGGTCCTTGAGCCGCCCTTTCGCCGAGTTGAGCAGCAGATGGCTGCCGTCGAAACTGAACCACACGGGGGTGACCTGTGGCGCGCCGTTGGCCATGGTGGTTGCGAGGTGCGCAAAGCTCACCTTGGTGGTCACGAGATCGAGAAATGCCGCGGGAACAGTCGCCATGGGGAATCCTCCGTCAAGGTGTGTGATGTGCCCGGCGCCAGTTGGCGGGCGGTGGTCAAGGGCAGACGACAAGCGCTGGCTAGCCGTCGACAACCAGACAGTTGCGTCCGATTTCCTTGGCCCGATAGAGCGCGGCGTCCGCGCGCTCGAACAGGGTATCCAGATTATCGTCGGGGCGGAGCGCGGCCAAACCGATCGAAACCGTCATGGGCACAAACTCGCCGCGAAACTGGAAGGCGGCGGCTTCGATACGCGCCCGGAGGTCTTCGCACAGGTTTTGCGCCGCTTCCAGCGTCGTCTCCGGAAACAAGCCGACAAATTCTTCGCCGCCGTAGCGGGCAAACAGATCCGTGCCGCGCACCCGCTGCTGGGCGATGGCCGACACCGAACGCAACAGGCGGTCGCCTACCCGGTGGCCAAAACGGTCGTTGACCAGTTTGAAACGGTCCAGATCCAGCACCGCCAGACACAGCGGTGTACGCGAACGCCGCGCGCGCATGATTTCCAGTTCGCCGCGCTCTTCGTAGGCCAGGCGATTGGGGCTGTCGGTCAGGGGATCGCGGTGAGCGCGGGCATGTTCTGCCGCCAGACTCTCGCGTAGTCGCGCGGATTCGCGTTCAAAACCCGTGATCTGGGTGGTGAGTTCGGCAATGCGAGTTTCGTAATCCTGCCGCTGCTGGTCCTGCACATTCAGGAACTTGCCGACCGCATCGCGCACGGTGCGCAGGTTTTCCTCAACTTTGAGCTGGACCTGCATCTCGACGGTGTCGCCCTGAAAACTTGCGTCTAGTTCTTCCAGTCCCACCGAGATGTTGCGGGTCAAGGCGTCGGTGTCGCTGGCCGCCAGCCGCGACTGGTCAAGCGCCACCTTGAGCTGGGTATCGATCACGCTCATGTACTGCGCGGAGCGCTTCAGAAAGGCCGAAAGCAGGCGCGAATCACGCCCCAGATAGGCGTGGGCTTCACGCAGCAGTTCGCTCAGATCTTGGGCCGGGTCGTCTACTTCGCGCGCGTTCAGCGCCATCCGCAGGGTGACTCGGCGGGCTTCAAATTCGGGGGGCAGGCTCAGCTGGTCGAGCAGATTAAGAAACAGGCTTTGCGGGTCTGCCGGCAACTCTGACCGGGCGGCCTGTTCGGCGTCGGCAAACAGGTCGGCAATCGCGGCGACAATGGTGTCGGCACTTTCGCCAGCATGCAGGCGCCGGCGTAGCAGATTGATCCCGCTGACCAGCCGGGGGGACTGGGCCAGCAGGTCCATGAGTTGTTCAACGGGTTCGGTGACCGGCCGGGTAATTTTCAGCCGGCGCCGCAGGATAGTGACGCTGCGCTCGCTCAAACGGTTGATGAGCCCCGAGAAGTGGCTGACGGTGGCGTTGCTGAGCAGGTTGTCGCGCAGCACTTTCAGTTCGCGGCCCAGTTCCTGATCCACCGGACCCAGCACTTCGACAATCCGCAGCAAGGCGCGGGTCAGGACCCGTTCGGAGGCCTGCCACTCGGCGCGCTTGCGCTCAAGCTCGCCCTGCACTTCGCGTAAGCGAATCTGGGCGTCGGATGAGCCATTGGCGGATGGGTTGTCGTTGTCTGCTGTCATTGGTCTTGGGCCACTCACGTGTACTAGCGTCCACGGGCCCGCCAACTTGAGGCCTGCGTGCACCAAGCGATGGCGTGGAAGTGTGCAGACCGGACCGTCTGCCCGACAAGCAGCGACCGGACCTCACTCAAAAATGCCGTGCAAATACCAGCCGCGCGCGCCGGCCAGCTCGCGGAAGATCCACAGCCGGCTGCCGTGCTGGTTACGGGCGATGAAATAGTCGCGCGCCACCTCTGCACCATCCCACCAACCGGTCTGGATGCGCTCGCGCTCGGCGGTCAGTTCCAAGGGGCCATCAAAGCTGGGACGACCGTCCTCGGTGCTCAGGGGAACCGGGGTGCGGGTTAGCCACAGGGGGCGATCGGGCCAGCGCCGGGAGCCTGTCGGCGTGCCGACCGGCCGCGCCCGCTGTGCCTGACGCACCACCGTGGCACAACTGGCTCGCTCCGGCCGATGGTCAGCCCGGGTGCTGAGGCCGCGCAGGGCCTCATCGCCCAATCTTGCCCGCAAGCGCTCCACAAACTGCGGCCAGGATTCGGTTTCTGCACTGGCCTTGGCCGGGCTGAACAAATCGCCCTCGGTGACCGCCGGCAGGCGCTCGAAGCGGGCGGCTTCCAGGCTGATGCCGCGCACCGGCGAGCCGATTTGCTGACGCAGGAAATACTCGCGGGAAAGCCGGAAGAGGTGCGGCAAGTCGCGGCTCTGCTGCAGAAGATTGATTGAATGGCGGGATACCGAGCCATCTGCATGGTGCAGTTGCCAGTCGAGCTGACGGATGGCGGAAGCCTGGGCACGCAGCACGCCGGTCAATTCGTGCAGCAGGCGCTCCATGGCCAATCCCAAACCCTGGGCATGATGGATTTCCCACAGCAGGTCGATGCGGCTGGCAAAACAGGCCGGGAGCTCAAAAGCCGGCACCGGATCGGGCTGACGCCCCAATGCCCGGTCGAGGGTCAGCAACAGCTCCGGGGTAAACCGGCGCGCCAGGCTGTCGCGCGGCAGACGCAGGCACTCGCCGATGGTGCGGATGCCAATCCCGCAGAAATCCTGTAACAGACGGGCCGGCAGGCCCATCACGTCCAGGGGCACCTGACTCAGCGCAGCCGGCAAAGCGGCCAGCGACTCGACCGGCGCAGTCTGACGGGCGCGCGCCAGCCAATGGGCGGCCGTTGGCGTGGGTGCGGTACCAAAAGCCACGGCCTGAAAGCCCAGTTGGCGCAATTCGCGACGCAGGCGGGACAGCAAGCCATGCAAGCCGCCGAACAGCCCCAGACTCCCGCGCACTTCCATGATCAGGCCGTCGGGCGGCAGCGGTGCCAGTACGGGCGTGAACTGATAGGCCCAGGCGCACAGCTGCTGCAAGGCCTGCTGTTCGACCGCGGGCACGCGGGTGAAAGCCAAGACCTCGCCCAGCGCATGCGCCGCGCTCAGCGGCAATCCGGTCCGCATGCCCAGGCGAGTGGCCTCGGCATTGGCCTGGGTGATGCGCTGCTGCCGTCCCTCTCCTTCCACCAGCACACAGGCTTTACGGGTGGTATTGCCACGCAGCGCCATATCCAGAGTGAAGCGCGGCAGGTGCACAGCCAACCACAAACGCTGGGCTGCCGGCGCCGGCGCCGCGGTGCTTGCTACCGCGCCCAGACGCGGCACAGATGCCGCCGGAGGCAGCGAACCTGGAGCGACAATTGACCATTCATGTTTCATGCGTTTAATTCCTGACTGAACTGGATGACGCCAAACCGAAGACGTTGGGTCGGGGGCGGCGTGAGACTTGAAGCCTGCGTCGCGAGAGGCTCAGAGCGCGAGCCTGCACTCCCGGGTCTGCAGACTCCCCCGGCATTTGAGTACCTGCACGGTCACCTCGGTGCTGCCGGCGACCGGACTTAGCAACAGGCGCAGCGCCGCCGGTGAGGCCTGCCCGGCGCAATCGGGCGAACGAAACAGCACGCCCAGACTGCCGCCGGCCTCACAGGCCAGTTGCAATCGCCGCAGGGCCAGCGGCGCCAGCGTGCCGGGCCAATACAGCGCGGCACCGGCATCCATGAAGCGCAGCGCCTGCTCAAAGGCCCAGAACTCGCGCTCGGCCGCCGTCTGCTGGCGTCGGGTCGGTCGCCGCGCGGCAGCGCCTGTAGCCGAGGCGGCGTCCACATCAATCAGCAGCACCCGCGACAGTTCGAGGCCGGCGGCTTCCATGGCCGGTGCATTGGGCAGATAGGGCGGGGCTACCCAGATCAACCACTGCTGGCGCCGCCCCAGCGCGGCCAGCGCTGGCAACAACAGTCGCAGGGCACCGATCCCCGGGCGGCTGGCAAGAATTTCGATCAGCCCCGGATGGGGCCAGCCTCCGCCGGGCAACATGGCATCGAGCGCGTCGAAACCGGTCGACAGGCCGCCTTCAGCCGACACCTCGCCCGCGCGCCAGAGTCTGGCGCGGCGCATGAGTTCTTCGAGGGTCATCGCACACGCGACCGCACAACCCCAACTACCAGCCCTTCAATGACCAGACTGCGGCTGCCAAGGTCAACTTCGATGGGGGCGAATTCGTCGTTCTCCGGCAAGAGCGAGACCCGCTGCCCGCGCCGCCGAAAACGTTTAACGGTGACTTCGTCTTCCAGTCTGGCGACCACGATCTGGCCGTTTTCAGCGGTGGCCGTGGTGTGCACAACCAGCAGGTCGTCCGGCAGGATGCCGGCATCCCGCATGCTCATGCCCTGTACGCGCAGCAGATAGTCCGCCCGCGGCCGGAAGGCGGCGGGGTCGAGTTGCAGGTGCTCCTCGATGTGCTCGCTGGCCAGAATGGGCTGCCCGGCGGCCACCCGGCCCACGATCGGCAGGCCCAGCATCTGGCCCCGGTTGAGATCTGGCAGCCGGATCCCGCGTGAAGCGCCCGGCCGCAGTTCGATGGCGCCCTTGCGGGCCAGGGCGCGCAGATGTTCTTCGGCAGCGTTGGCCGAGCGAAATCCCAGCGCTTCGGCAATTTCGCTACGGGTAGGCGGCAGGCCGTTTTCCTCGACGGCCTTGCGGATGAAATTCAGGACTTGCAGCTGGCGGGCAGTCAGTTCTTCGGGCATTGGGGGCCTCGATACTGTTTTTTTATACAGCTGTGATTATAGCCAGCAAGCGGCGTGCGGCAAGCCCGGTATTTGTCCGGTCGCGAGTCAAGTCGGTTGTCCTGCGGACTGTCTATACTCCGGCCGTCCGGCCTGCGCCTGCGCGCGCAGACCCTGCCCTGCTTTCTCAATTCCGGAGTGCTGCCCTATGGCCAGTGATGTCAAAGGCCTGACCCGCCTCCTCAAGGCCTGCGGCTATTCGTGGGCCGGCCTGCGCGCGGCATGGCGCTATGAGGCGGCCTTTCGTCAGGAACTGCTGCTGGTTCTGGCCCTGATCCCCGCGGCCCTCTGGCTGGGGCGCAACCCGCTCGACTACCTGCTGCTGCTGGGCTCGGGGATGTTGGTCCTGATAGTCGAGTTACTGAATTCGGCGGTGGAAGCAGTCACCGACCGGGTCGGGCTGGAAGCCCACGAACTCTCGGCGCGAGCGAAGGATCTGGGCTCTGCGGCCGTGATGCTCAGCCTCGCGCTGATGGCCGCCGTGTGGGCGACATTGGCGTGGCTGCGCTTCGGCGCCGGCTGACGCGCGGCTAACGCAGCGCGCGGGCCAGTTCGCGTGTCGTCGTGCGCAAGCGGTCGATCAGCACGCGCTGAAACGTGCGGTTCAAGCGCAGCTGACAGGGCAAAGAAGCCCATTCCTTGAAGTCGCGGTCGATGCCAAGCAGCGTGCAGTCGGTATCGGCGGTGACCTTGGCGCTGCGCACGCCGTCAGAGAGATAGTCCATCTCCCCAACGCAATCGCCCTGCCGAAAGTCGGCAATCCGGACCCCGTTGACCACCGCGGCCACCATGCCATCGACCAGCACATAGAACGAGCGGCCTTTGGCGCCCTCGTTGAAAATGACTTCGCCCGCCGCGCACCGCTGCCAGCCGGCCACCTTCACCACTTCCTTCAGCTCGCCGCGCGTAAAGTCCTGAAAGAAGCTAAGGCCGGCCAGCGTGTCCAGTTTCTGCTCGTCATTCAGGGTGACTTCCAGCGAACGGCTGCCGGAAGTCAGCAGGTCGATATGGCGCACCACTTCTTCGCCGCTCTGGTAGCGGCGCTTGAGGTCTTTTTCGAGGAGCTTTTTGACGATCTGCCACAGCCCGTCCGGCACGTCCGCGATCACTGCCGGCTCTTCAAAACAGACTTTCTGGATCAGTCCGGTCAGCCCTTTGGCGGCGAACGGCGGTGCGCCAGAAAGTAATTCGTAGAACACCGCGCCCAGCGAAAAGAGATCGGACTGCAGGGTAATTTCCATGTCGCGTGCCTGTTCGGGCGACATGTAAAGCGGGGAGCCGAACCAACCCACGATCTGGGTCTGGTCGGCGCCGTCGCGGCGCGCGATGCCAAAATCGCCCAGCTTCGCCACGCCACTCTGGGTCAGCATGATGTTGGCGGGCTTGATATCCCGGTGCAGCACCCCCAACCGATGTGCATAACCCAGCGCATCGGCCGTCTGGCGAATGATCCGCAGCACCTGTTCTACCGGCAGCATGCGCTCGCTTGCGCAGTGATTACGCAGCGTATCGCCGCCTTCGATGTACTCCATGACCATGTAGGGCCGGCCGTTTTCTTCGCCTGCCTCATACACTTTGAGCACGTTGGGATGGTCGAGTCGGCCGGCCGAACGCGCCTCGTTGACGAACAGACGGCGCGCCATTTCTTCGCCTTCGGCATCGACCTGACTGGCCAGCTTGATCGCAACCGGCCGGTCTACGTAGGCGTCATAGCCGCGATAAACCACCCCCATCGCGCCGCGCCCCAATACGCTGATGACGTCGTACTTGCCAATTTTTGCGGGGATATCACTCATAGCTCAGCGTATTTTCAGGCGCATCATGCGCGACTGGTCGATGACGAAATCGAGGCCAAGGTCCTTGATCCAATCATCAACGTCTTCGTTGCCGGGCAAGCGGGCCAGGGTCAGCTTGCCCATGAAGTGCGCGAGTTCGTTGACCGACTTGGCCATGGCGTAGTCCTTGGGATTGTGCCGGGCTTCCTCCAGAACTGCACGCTGCAGACAGACGTAGTCCACCGCCAGTTCACGCACATGCGCGTAGTCGCCCCGCCCGCCGCCGAATTCATCCAGCATGAAACGGCAACCGAACGCGCGCAGGGTATTAATGAACTCCGCGGTTTGCTCCAGATTGCCCACCGCATCGCGGTCGGTGATGGAAAAACACAGCCGCGCGGGCGGGATCCCGGTCGCCATGAGCAGTTCCAGCACCGCGCTGGCGAGGTTCTCCCGCAGCAGCGATACCCGTGAAATCGAAATGACCAGTTGCCCGAAGCGCTCGCCGTCCGGCCCGTGCTCGGTCAGCCAGCGTAAGGTTTGTCGGAGATTCCACAGGTCAATGTCCCAGCCGTACTCGGTGGTCCCGGCCGCTTCACCAAACAGCACCGGCGGCACCAGTTTGCCTTTACGGTCTTCGGCACTGGCCTGCAGCAGTGCCAGCGACGGCCGGTCGGCGCGCACGGCCTGGGCTTCCTGCAGCAACAGCACCAGCCGATTGCGCTCGACCGATTTCTTGACGTAGCCGGCGACCTGTTTCAGTTGCTCCTGCTGCCGCTGGTCGGCGCCGGCCACGACGATGGCGTTGTCGCCCTGGCTGCGGGCCTCGTTACAGGCCCTGACGGCGGCCTCCAGCACCTGCTCCGGGCGCAGCATGCTGCTATCCAACGCCGCCAGCCCCGCCACGCAACGCACAGCGATCGTGGTCTCGGCCTTGCCGCTCGGCAGCGCGAAGTAGCCTTCCAGCAGGCTCTGCACCTCGGGCAGTGCCGCATCCATCCCGCCGCTTTCCCAGAACAGGCCCAGTTCACCACCGCTGATTCGGGCAACGGTAACCGGTTTGTCAGCGCAGTGGGCCGTGATGTGTTGCGCCCAGCCCCGCAGGGCTTCGTCGCCCGCATCCAGCCCATAGGCGTCGTTAATCTGCTTCAGGTTATTCATCGCAAGAAAGCAGATTACCGCCTGCGCGGCGAGTTCATCGGTCACAGGCAGCTTGCGGTCCAGATGGGCGAGAAACGCCTTGCGCGTCAGCAGGCCGGTGAGTTCATCGCGCGCCGCACCGGCGACAATTTCATCGTGGAATTGCTCGACCACTTCGGACATCGCGCGCTCGACCGGCGCGACCGGCTCCTCGCGCACGGCCTTCATCACCTCGCGACGCAGGTTCATGGCGACCTGTTCCAGCGTCAGCGTCATGGTCTTGTGGCCACGCCGGTCCACGAAAACGTAAGGGTTGAAGTCGTCCCCAATCCACACCAGCGCCGTCATATAGGCCTGCGCCGCACCGTGATTCATGACGAAGTGTTCGCCCACGTTCAGGGCTCGCGCCTTGCGCAACCAGCGTTCCCACTCTTCGGACGGCGGCTGGCGAGGCGCAGCCACCGGCGACAGACCGGCCTTCTCGCGCCGCTCCTTCATCAGCTTTTGCTGTTCGATGCTGGTCTGAATGACCATCGCCACGCTGTCGTCGTATTGCCGGGCCTGTTGCTCCAGCAATTGGTCGAGCTCCTGGAACACGGGCTGCAGCGCTGACGGATCCTTGACCAGTTGCTCCTCGGCGGCACTGACCAGCGAGGCCATTCGCGCTTCCAGATTCTCGTCGTCCAGATCGTGCGCCGGACGTACGGCGGCGACGCGGTTAATCAGTTGCCGCACCGGATGCGAGGTGTCTTCGAAAAACTGCGCGTCGGTGATCGCGGCCCGATGCGCCGCGCCCTGCAGGCGCCGGATGCTCGATTTCGCCACGTCGGCCAGCCGGGGATCGTGCAGCAGGGAGCCCAGCAGGCTGACGACCACTTCGATGATGTCCTGCTGCTCCGGTGCGATCGTCATCGGGCCAAGGCCATTGGCCTGCAAACTGGCCGCCACCTGTTCGCTGACCGCGCGGGCACTGAGCAAGGGCGGCGCTTCACCCTCGGGCGCTTCCACCGCGAGCGTGCCCAGGGCTTCGACGATCCGCTCCAGCGGATAGCTTGCCTCCGGCGCCTCTGCCGCGGCTTGCCCGCCGCGCTGAAACTGGCGCAGCAGACTCAGCTGGGCGCGCGCCGAGGACAGCGCGGTCTGCATCGGTCGATAGCCCGGGCCGTAGACGGGATGCCCCAGCACCGGTGCGCCCAGCGGGATGCCGGGGGGCGCGTCCTGAACGTCCGGGTCGAGCACCGGAAAGCCTTGAGCCACCGGCAGCGGAGACGTCCATTGAACCCAAGGTGCCGGCTGCCCCGGCGCTGCGCCGCTCGCCGACCCTGCCTCGAGCGGCAACGCGGGCTGCGCGCCGCCCCCGGCCAGCGGCTGCCCGGCGCCTGCCGGTGGATACGCCACGCCGCTCACGGCCGGTGCGGTGGGCGGATCACGTGTTTCCGCGCGACGGGCTCGTGGTTGCGGGCGTGGGGACGGCAGCGGCTTTTCGAGATCCTGCATCGGCTGTACGCCTTGCCCCTGCAGGTAGTCGTTAACTTCCCGATAGAACGGCGGCAATTGCGCTTCGAGCAGGCGGCGCAGGGCGCGAAACACGACTTCGTTGATTGCGATGCCGCCGAGACTGGATTTCAGGGTATCCGCGACAATATTGCAGAGGGTGGCGGGTCCTAGCGGGTTACCGCTGTCATCAATCACCCGCCGCGCCATGGAGGAAAATCGGGCGCTCAGTTCGCCCAGCGGTTCGTGCAGCGCCTTTTCGAGTTCCGCCACTGCGCTTGAGACCGACAGGAATTGCTCGAACTCATCCTTGTCGATCAGCGACAGGCCACTCGCCGCTTCGGCCTCGGGGCTTTTTCGGACCGTCAGCGGATTACCCAGAATGGCCACCCCGTGGCTGAGCAACTCCGGCACCCGCCGCCGAAGATGGTCTGCGCGGTCTTTAATTTTCAGCTGGGCGTCCAGTATTGACCGCGCTTCCGCGTTACTGGCCGCATCGCGGGTGGCCAGAAACAGCGCCTCATTCACCTGTCGCAGAAACTCCTGCGACATAAATGCGGCAAAGCGCTCCGTTTGCTCCAGCAGCCCGGGGAAGCTGCGGCCGAATTCGGGCGCAAAACGCCGCTGCGTTTCGGACAGGGACGTTTCTTCGTCGTCGTCCTCCTTGGCGCCGGCCAGCTTTTCCAGCATGCGAATGACCGAGAACGGCGGATTCTCGAAAGAAACCCCGATGCCGGCCGGAATAACCCGGCACACTTGCAGGTTGAGGCTGAGTTCAGAGAGGGTGTTGGGCAGGGAGAAGTACAGCACCGCGCGGTCTTCGGGGCTGATCTTTGCCAGTTCGGCGGCGTCGAGGCGGATGAACATACCCGCCACGCAAAAATCCTTGCCGGCGCAGGACACGCGCTCGCGCCCCGCGACTGCAATGGCGGCTTCCAGATTGATCGGAAGGCGTGCGTACCTTCGGCGTTCAGATCCCGCTTGCGGGGCGTCAGACGGCTCCACTGCTCTCGGCTCGTTCCTGAATTGTTGTTTTCGATACCGGACGCTCGACCGGCTGCCCGGTGAGGGCGTTGCAATCCTAACACCCATAGCGACTCGGCCCGACCCAAACTTCAGCGCGCCCGCGGCCCGCCCATCGGGCGCTTCAGCTATGCCACAATGCGGCCCTGAAATCCGCTAGCCGAGCCACAAAGTCTGACCGCATGGAAACCTCTCCCGCCCGCAGCAACTTCATCCGCGACATCATCGAAGACGACCTGCGTGTCGGGCGTCATCAACGCATCGTGACCCGCTTTCCGCCGGAGCCCAATGGCTATCTGCACATCGGCCATGCCAAGTCCATCTGCCTCAATTTTGGGGTGGCGCGCGACTACGCCGGCCAGTGCAATATGCGCTTCGACGACACCAATCCCGAGAAGGAAAGCGAGGAGTTCGAACGCGCCATTGCGGAAGACGTGCAGTGGCTGGGCTTCAGCTGGGATGACCGGTATTTCCACGCCTCCGACTATTTCGAGCAGCTTCACGACTACGCCGTCCACCTGATCAAGGCCGGCCTGGCCTACGTGGACAGCCAATCGGCCGAAGAAATCCGTAGCGCCCGCGGCACCCTGACCGAACCCGGGCGCGATAGCCCCTGGCGAGCGCGCACGGTCGACGAAAACCTTGAGCTCTTCGCCCGCATGCGGGCCGGCGAGTTCGCGGACGGCACCCACGTGCTGCGCGCCAAAATTGATATGGCCTCGCCCAATATCAACCTGCGCGACCCGACGATTTACCGCATCCGTCGCACCACCCATCACCGCACCGGGGCGAGCTGGGCGATCTACCCGATGTACGACTACACCCACTGCATTTCGGACGCGTTGGAAGGCATCACGCATTCGCTGTGCACGCTGGAGTTTGAAGACCACCGCCCGCTTTACGACTGGGTGCTGGACCAGCTGCCCGTGCCCTGCCATCCGCGGCAAATCGAATTTGCCCGGCTGGAGCTGAACTACACCATCACCAGCAAGCGCAAGCTCCACGCGCTGGTGCATGAAGGCCTGGTCAGCGGCTGGGACGACCCCCGCCTGCCCACGCTGAAAGGCCTGCGCCGGCGCGGCTATCCGGCGGCGGCGATTCGGGAGTTCTGCGAGCGCGTTGGGCTCACCAAAAAGCAAACCACCATCGACATGGGCGTGCTGGAAACCTGCGTGCGGGAAGACCTCGACGCCAACGCCCCGCGCGCCATGGCGGTGCTGGACCCGGTCAAGCTCGTCATCGACAACTATCCGGCCGAGCTGGTCGAGTCGCTGCCGGCCGCCAATCACCCCAAGAACCCGGACTTCGGCAGCCGCGAGATCGCCTTTTCGCGCGAGCTCTACATCGAACGCGACGATTTCATGGAAGACCCGCCGAAGGGTTTCTTCCGCCTCGGCCCGGGCCGCGAAGTACGGCTGCGCTACGGCTATCTGGTGACCTGCACCCACGTCGAAAAGAACGACGCCGGCGGGATCATCGCCATCCACTGCAGCTACGACCCGGCCACCCGCGGCGGCAATGCCCCGGACAACCGGCAGGTCAAAGGCACGATTCACTGGGTCAGCGCGGCCACCGCGGTCAGCACCGAAGTGCGCCTCTACGACCGCCTGTTCACGATCCCGGATCCGGGCAGCGACGATGATTTCCGCACCCATCTGAACCCGGACTCCCAGCGCGTGCTGCCGGCCGCGCAGCTGGAAGCGGCGCTGGCCGATGCCGCCCCCGGCGCCAGTTTCCAGTTCGAGCGTCTGGGCTATTTCTGCGCCGACCTGCGCGAGCACGCCCCCGGTCGCCCGGTGTTCAACCGCACCGTGACGCTCCGCGACACCTGGGCCAAGGTGCAGGGCAGGCGCGACTGAGCACGCCGGCGCCCGCTACACTGCTGCCGAACACCTCGCCATAGTTCAATGGATAGAACGGGCCCCTCCTAAGGGCCAGATGTAGGTTCGATTCCTACTGGCGAGGCCAACACGCTTCACGCTGACGCCCCGCCCAACCGGAGTATCCGCCTGCCATGCATTCTCCCGTTACCCTCATCGGCTGGGGCCAGACCACCCAGCGCAAAGACGCCGCACCGCCCTGGCAAACGCCGCTCGATCTGATGGCCGACGCGGCCCGACAGGCGGCCGCAGTGGCCGGCGCAGGCGTGCTGCAGCAGGTCGACACCGTGCTGGTGGTGCATACCCAGAGCCGGCACCTGCCGGACGCCGGCGCCGCCCTGGTCGCGCGGCTGGGCCTTACACCGCGCACGGTGAAAGTCTCCGGGATCGGCGGGCACGTGCCGCAGTATTTTGTGAATCAGGCGGCCGGCATGCTGGCGCGAGGCGAGGCGGAAACCGTGCTCATCTGCGGCGCGGAAACCTATTACCCACGCAGCGCCGACGCAGTGCGCGGCGACGCCGGCCTCCTGCAGGGCATTCCGGCGGACTACGCCTCGGACGACGCGGTGGGCAGCAGCGAGCTCGAACAGGCGCACGGCCTCAGCCTGCCAATTCACGGCTTTCCGCTGTTTGAAAACGCGCTGTGGGCGCGCTCCGGCCTGTCGCGCGAGGCCTGGCTGGCGCGCGTGGGCGCGCTGTGGTCGGGCTTCAGCGCAGTGGCGGCAACCCATCCCAATGCTTGGACGCGCGCGCCGGTCGACGCGGCCAGCATCACCACCCCGGGTCCGGACAATCGCCCGATCGCCTTTCCTTACACCAAGCGCATGGTCTCGCTGGTGATGGCGGACCTGGGCGCGGCGGTGATCATGAGCACCGCCAAACGCGCCGGCGCCTTGCGCGACGGTGCGGGCGCCCCGGTGTACTTTCTGGGCGGCGCCTACGCCCGCGACCGGCAGCGTTTTTTTATCGAGAAAGCCGACTACACCCGCAGCCCGGCGATGGCGCAGGCGGTGCAACGCGCGGAGGCCCGCGCCGGCATCCCGGCGGCCGAGCTCGAATGCTTTGACCTCTACAGCTGCTTTCCCTGCGCGGTGCAGGTGGCCCAGCGCGAAATTGGCATCGCCCCGCACGACACCCGCCCGCTGACGCTCACCGGTGGGCTTGGCTTCTTCGGCGGGCCCGGCAGCAACTATGCCCTGCACGGCATTGCGACGATGGCCGGAGCCATCGCCGCCGGGCGCTATCGCAACGGCATGGCCACCGCGCTGGGCTGGTTCATGCACAAGTACGCCGCCGGCATTTACAGCGCGACCCCGCGCGAGAATGACCTGCGCGAGACCGACTTGACCGATACGACCAAGCCCGATGCCGGCGCCGGCCCGGTGCCGATGGTCGCAGCGCCCACCGGACCGGGCATTCTCGACACCTACACCATCCTCTACGACCGCGAGCAGCAGCCGGTATGCTCGCTGCTCTACGGCCACACGCCGGATGGCCTGCGCTTTGTCGCCAACGGCGAGCCGGCGCCGGCGATGTACGCGGCGCTGACGGGCAAGAATCAGGTTGGGCGCGCCTTGCAGTTGAGACAGGTCGGCGGCCGCAATGTAGCGATCTTCGCCGATTAGGCGGCGCGCATGGCCGGACGACGCGCGGCATCTCCCGGTTGCGCCCTCTGCAGGCCGTCACCACGCATCTGCGCTGATGATCCGGCGATGAAAAATCCGGAATGGACATAGTCCGCTTTTTTGTGGCGCGTCTGCGCGCGAAATCCATGCACCGCCGTGCTAGCGTGCCCCTCTCCCTTTATCAGAAAGCCATCACATGACCTTAAGACCCGCCTTCCTTGGCCTGCTCTGCGCGCTCGTGCTCGTCGCCTGCGGCAAGTCCGCTCCCGCCCCAACGGCGGCGACACCAGCCACCACCGGCGACGTCGTCAAAGTCGCGGTGTCGCCGGCCTCGCCCCCGATGCTTTTCACGCAGGACGGCAAAACGGTGGGGGCAGATCTGGAAATCTTCGAGGGCTATTGCAAGGCGCGCGGCTGCACCCTGCAAATCACCGCCTATGACTGGCAGGGCATGCTGGGCGCGGTATCGAGCGGGCAGGCTGAGGTGGCCTTTTCCGGCATTTCGATCACCGACAAGCGCAAGCAGGCGATGGATTTCTCCACGCCCTACTACGACAACGCCTGGCACCTCGTGGCCCTGCAAAGCAAAAACCTGCAAATCACGGACCTCGCCGTGCTGAAGCAGTATTCGCTGGGCTATCCGCGCGGCATGGCCTACAACGACCTCATCAAAAACGAGTTTGAACCCAAGGGCTACTACACCCTGGCGCAGGTCAAGCTCTATCCCTCGTATAACGAAGTCGTCGCCGACCTGCAGAACGGCAATCTCGATCTCGCGTTTATCGAAGAGCCCGTGCTGGCCAATTTCGTGAACAAGGAAAAAATGCCGCTGGCGAGCAGCCATGTGTTCAAGGGCCTCGACCAACTGGGCTTTGCCTTTGCCAAGGGCAGCGCGCGACGGGACGACTTCAATAAATACCTGGCCGAACTCGGCCCGGAACAGCTCAAGGCCATTCTCGACAAGTGGATGAAATAAGCCGGCGAGTGCGCGTCGCGTGAGCTTCCTCGACATCCTGCGCCAGCTGGCGCATGGCGTGGGTTACACCCTGCTGGTGACGCTCGCGTGCAGCGTCACCGGCTTGTTGAGCGGGCTGCTCATTGCGGGCGGACGGCAACTGGGCGGCGCCGCCAGCACGCTGCTGCTGGATGTCTACACCTATGTTTTTCGCGGTGTCCCGGTGCTGGTGCTGCTGTTCGTGGTGTACTTTGGATTGCCGGGTCTAGGCCTCAAGGTGGCGCCGCTGCTCGCCATGATGTTGAGCCTCGGCCTCATCGCGGGCGCATATCTGGCGGAAGTTTTTCGCGGCGCGCTGGCCAGCGTCGATGCCGGCGAAATCCTCGCCGCCCGCGCCAGCGGCATGACCCGCGGCCAGATTTTCCGCTTCATCGAACTGCCGCAAATGCTGCGCTTCGCCGTGCCGGGCATGGTCAACGAGTTCACGACGGTGCTCAAATATTCGCCCTTCGCTTATACCGTGGGCCTGCCTGAAGTGACCAAGGAAGCCATGTCGCTGGTCGCCACCACCCATCGTGGCATCGAGATTTATCTCGCCGTCGGTCTGGTGTACTTCGCCATCTTCCGCCTGCTAATGGTGTTCATTCGCTGGCTGGAACGCCGTTACGAGATTCCCGGCATGCGTCCGGCATGAACGCCTCACCGCTCATCGAGATTCGCCAGCTGGTGACCCGCTTCGGCGAGCACACGGTGCTGAACGGCGTTGACCTGGACCTCTACGCAGGCGAAATCAAAGTCGTGATGGGGCCTTCGGGCTGCGGCAAATCCACGCTCCTGCGCTGTCTCAATCGGCTGGTCGAACCGACCAGCGGCCTTATCCGCTTCCGGGGCCAGGACATCACCGCGCCCGGCACCGATGTACGCGCGCTGCGCCAAAGCATCGGCTTTGTGTTTCAGCAATTTGCGCTCTACCGCCACCTCACGGTGCTCGACAACGTCAGTCTTGGCCTGCGCAAACTCCGCGGCCTGCGCCGTGCCGAGGCGGAGCAAAAAGCGCTGCAGGAACTCGATCGTCTGGAGATGGCCGGACATCGCGACAAATACCCGGCGCAGCTTTCCGGCGGACAAAAGCAGCGGGTGGCGATCGCCCGTGCGCTCGCCATGGACCCCGCCGTCGTGGTGTTCGATGAACCCACGTCCGCGCTCGATCCGGTGATGTCTCGCGAAGTGGCGGCGCTGATCAATCGCCTGCACGACGAGGGCGTGACGATGCTCTGCGTGACGCACGATCTGGTGCTCGCGCAAAACATCGCCGACGCGGTGATTTTTCTGGATCAGGGCAGGGTTCTGGCGCAGGACAGCATCGCGCGCCTCGCCAGGGACCACGCCGACCCACGCGTGCGTGCGTTCTTCGGGCGTGACGGGGACAAGGCGTGACCGCGTGGCAGTCCTTCGCGGGCGATTTGCTGGAACAGTGGCCGCTGCTCGCGACCGGGTTGAGGCAAACCCTGGTGCTGACGCTCACGGTCAGCCTCACGGGTTTCTTGGGCGGCGTGCTCGTGTTTTATCTGGGCTTGAGCCCCCGGCGCTGGCTGCGCGGGCTCATTAACGGCTACATCTCTTTTCTCATCGGCATGCCGCTGATTGTCCTGCTCTTCCTGATGTACTACGGCCTGCCGCAGTGGGGGATCCGGCTATCGCCGTTCGCGGTGGCGGTGCTCGGCTTCACCTTGAATGTCGCGGCCTATAACGCCGCGTATCTCCGCACGGCCTACAACGGGCTCGATGCCGCCGAACTTGAAGCCGCTAGCGCGCAGGGATTCGGTCACGGTCAGCGGTTTCGTCTCATCATCTTGCCGCAGGTGCTGCGACTGTCGGTGCCGGCCCTGACCAATCAGGTCATTCTCAACCTGAAGGACAGCACGCTGGCCTTTCTCATCCAGTACACGGAGTTCTTTGCCCGGGTGCAGGAACTCGCGTCCACCAACTTCCAGTTTTTCAAAGCCTATCTGCTGGCGGCGGTGGTGTATCTGGCGCTGGTCTCGGTGGTGGTGGTGGCGGCCCGCGCGCTGGAGCGGCGGCTCATCCTCCCCGGCAGTCTGCACTAGGCGACCATCAGGACCGCAGCTTGCGGTAGCGTTCCAGCGCGGTCTCGCGAATGACCAGCGGCTTGTGACAGCCGAGGCCTTGCAGGAAAGCGCGCTCGGCGGCCTCGTCCTGCGTCTCTTTCCACCAGGCCTTGATGGTCTCGTTTTTTCCTTCGTTCCAGGCATAGCCGTTGGCCTTGGCGGCGTCCTTGCACTCGAAGGGCAGATTGACCGCGTGCACCCGCCAACTGGGCTGGCGCGCGTGATTGAGCAACAGTGAGAGCAGGGTCTGGTGTGCGCCGGGAGCGGGCTGGGCCAGCAAGGCAAGCAGCATGTCGACATCGGCGCGGGCGCGATGCCCTTCGTGAAAAAGCCCGAAGCGAAATCCAAGGTAATCGAGCTTGCTGCTGGCAATTTGCCAGTCTTTCCATGGGATCTCGTCCAGCGAGCAGGCAAAGCTCATGCGCTCGAACAGCGGAAAGCGTGCCTCCAGAAACCCGCGGTCAAAGCGCGCGTTGTGGCAGACCACAAGCGTCACGCCGGCTAAAGCCTCCGCCAGCGCCGTCTCGTCCAAGGCCTTTCCCTGCAGCATCTCGTCGGTGATGCCGGTCAGCGCGGTAATCTCCGGCGCCAGCGGTTTGCCCGGATCTTCCAGTCCTTCGTAACGGGCAACGATACGGAACGGCCGACCGCTGTGGCGCCCGTACTCACAGACCGCCACCGCGAGGTCGATGATGCGCTCCCCGTTCGCCACATCCAGCCCGGTGGTTTCGGTATCGATGATGGCCAGCCGGCCGCAGGGTTCGGCGCTGTCGTTCTCGGCGAACACCTGATCCTCGGCCAGCTGCACCCGCTGCAGCACGCGATAGTCCGGATGCTCGCGCAGTAGCGCAGCGGCCTTGTCGTAAGGGTTCATGGCCGCATTGTGCCGTGAATTACCGCGCCTGACATCGGCGGCACGATGCGCCAAGGCCGCCTCAGTGAATGGCCGCGAACATGATTTTGTCTTCCGTCGCGTCGGCCGCCTGAAACTCCTCCACGATGCGGCCATGACGGGCAACGAGGATGCGGTCTGACACCGCCAGCACTTCGGGCAGATAGGACGAAATCACGCATACCGCCTTGCCTGCTGCGGCCAGCTCGCGGATGGCCTGATGGATCTCGGGAATCGCGCCCACGTCCACCCCGCGCGTCGGCTCGTCAAAGAAGATGACGTCCGGGGCCTGCACCAGCGACTTCGCCACCACCACCTTCTGCTGGTTGCCGCCGGAAAGTTCGATGATTTTTGCGCCGGCGCTTGCCGCGCGCACGCGCAACTGCTCGATGAAGCGTCCGGCCACGCTGTGGCGCGCGCGGGCCGAGATGAGCCAGCGAAAGCCGCGCCGGGTGGCGAGGTGGCCCAGATAGATGTTTTCGGCCACCGTCATGGTCTCGAAGAAGCCATCGAGCTTGCGGTCTTCGGTGATGTAGGCGATGCCGTCGTCGATCGCCTGTCGCGGCACGCGATAGCGCACGGGCTTGCCCCGCAGCAACACGCTGCCGCCGCGGATGAGATTACGTTTGAGCGCGCCGGCAACGATTTTGGCCGCCTCGGTCCGGCCCGAGCCAATCAGCCCGGCAATGCCCACCACCTCGCCCGCATACAGCGTGAACGACATGTTCTTCACCGTATTGCCCATCGTGAGGTTCTCGACGCTCAGCACTTTCTCGCGAGGTTTGCCGTCAGCCGGTGGGCGCTGCGTGGCGTAGTGCGTCTGCGCAACCTCGCGACCCACCATGTGTCGCACCAGCGCATCGCGGGTGAGGTCCTTGGTGTCGGCCGTGATCACATGCCGGCCGTCGCGCAACACGGTCACGCGGTCGGCCAGCATCAAGGCCTCTTCCAGCGCGTGACTGATGAAAATGATCCCCAGACCCCGCGCGCGCAGATCCCGCACCAGCTGGAAGAAATTGTGTTTCTCCTCGGGCGCCAGCGCGGCGGTCGGCTCATCAAAAATAATCGCCCGCGCCCGGTGATGCGCCGCGCGGGCTATTTCCACCATCTGCCGCTGCGCGGTGCCTAGCCCACTGACCAGCGCCGCCGGCTCCACGTGAAAGCGCAGCGATTGCAGCAGCTGCTGCGCCTTGATGTTGAGCGTGCGGAAACTGGTGAAAAACCGTTCGTGACCAAGCTCGATGTTCTGCGCCACCGTCATGGTCGGCACCAGACTCGACTCCTGGTACACCATCGACACCCCGGCCTTCAGCGCGTCGCCCGGGCGCTGGAAACGTACCGGCTTGCCGTCGATCAGATAGCGCCCCGCGCTGAGGCCAATCGCACCCGCAATGGCCTTACAGAGCGTGGACTTGCCGGCGCCGTTTTCGCCGACCAGCGCGTGGATTTCGCCGGCGCGCAGATCGAAGTCCACCCCCTCCAGCACGGTGATGCCGCCGTAGGCCTTGCTGCCCTGCTCGATGCGTATCAAGGGCGTCTGGCTCACGCGTCGCGCTCCCCGGCGGCGGGCAGCGCCAGCACGCGCGCACCGCCTTTCGACACGGCCAACACCCGTTTGCCCACCGGCACCGCCGACAGCACGCCGTGGTGTACGCCACCCGCACGACTGTGCAGGCTGCGCAGCGGCGTGGCATCGGCCGCCAGCTGCGCCACGAGGCCGTAGGATCGCGGCGGCGCCCAGGGTTTCATCATGCCGAGCTTCTTCAAGGCGCCCCCTTGCAAGGGTTCGAGGTAGTGACCGGTTGCCCGCAGGCTGGGCGCAATCCAGTAGCGCGGGTCGACGGTGGCGAGCATGTCTTCGCGGAACTCGCGCTCGCGCAGCACCAGCTCCACCAGCTGCGTGCGCGCGGCCATCAGCCCGAGCCAGGCCCCGCCCTGACCGTCAGCCACCAGCCGCGCCGGATAGGCCGGCAAATTGCGCAGCAGCGGCCGCAGTTCGCCATCCAGTCCAAGCCGGTGGACCGCGTGACGCCAGCTCTCGGTGATCCACAGCGCGCTGCCATCGGCTTGCACCAGCACGCCGGCCGGCCACGCGAGCCCTGCTTTCAGCGTGCGGGCCTGCGCCAGATCGGCGCTGGCGAGGACCACGCGACCCGATGCGCCTTTTTCCATGAGATCGTGGCACCAGCGCGCGGGCGGGTGCTGCGCCGACCCCTGGGTGATGACGAGCCGCCCGTCCGGCAGCGGGGCGAGCGCGGTCACGCAAGTCAGCGGCTGGCCGTCCACCGCCGTCAGTCGTGCGACTTCGCGACCCGTCGCATCAAGCTTCAGCACGCCGCAATCGGCGACGCCCACATACAGCGCCTCGCCCACGCGGGCCAACGCGCCGGCCTCACCCGGCAGCCGGGCGTGCGCACGGCGCGTGCCGAGGTCTTCGCCACCGAAATGCCACAGCGTGTCGCCGGCCGAGACCCACGCCCCGCCCTCACCGTCGGCCACCAGGTCGTCCACGCCCGGCAGATCCGGCCCCAGCGGCAGGGCCTCATCCAGCCCGCGATTCGGCGTCCAGGCGCCGTCCATCACCGGCAGCGCCTGACCCGCTTCGCGCTCGGGAAACAGCAGCGCCGCCAAATCGCCCAGCGCGTGACGCCACCAGCCGCTCATGAAACCCGCCTCCCCCAGTAGCTGTCGTTGCCGTCCCAGTTGGGGTCGGCGTCCGGCAGCGTGATGCAGCCAATGCGGTTGTTCTCCAGGCCGCCCAGATAGAGCTTGCCCTTGTGCTCGCGCATGGAGGTCAGCGTGGCGTGCTTGGCGCCGCCCGGATCCCACAGGCTTTCCAGCACCTCGCCCTGCTCGTTGAACTTCACCACGCAGCCGTTGTTGATGCCGGGCAGGATCCATTCATCCGGCGGGATCTGCTTGACCATGCGCAGGCGAAAGCCCGGGTGCCGCATGGCCAGATCGAAGGCCGGCGAGCGGATGCCGACCATCGCCAGCCAGTAGCCGCCATCGGAGGCGCGATTGATGTTGTCGGGGTAGCCCGGCAGCTGGTCGATCAGCGTTTCGACCTGGCCTTTTTTCGGCCCCTCAATCCAGTAGCGAAAAATCGAACACAGCCAGGTCGAGGCAAACAGCACCGAGCGCCCGTCGTGCGCCACGCAGACGCCGTTCGGAAAGCAGATGTCCCTGATGACGGTGCGCGTGCGGCGGGTCTGCGGGTCGTAGCAGATGAGCCGGCCGTTGGCCCGCCCTTCCATGCCGTCGAGATGCCAGGAATGCATTTCGTAGCGGATAGTCGCTTCGGAGAAATAAATTTTGCCGTCGGGTGCGATGTCGAGGTCATCAGCCAGGCGCAGGCGCGCGTCGTCGTTCAGCTTGAACCAGCTGCGGTTGGTCTGGTCGGTCAGGGTGTAGACCTCGCCGGCCGGCGTCACGCCGTAAAGCCCCATGCCGCCCACGCAGACAATGAGGTTGCCGTCGGCGTCGAAGGCCATGCCGAGCGGCCGGCCGCCGATGCGCGCAAAAACTTCGCGCTGCTCAAACCGCGGCCCGGAAAACCGCAGGATGAGGCCATCACGCGTGCCGCAGTAGAGCCGGTCCTCACGGTCGAGAATCACATCCTCAGGCCCTTCGACCTGATCGAGCCCAATCTCCAGCGACTCGCGCAGCCGGTCGTTCTCGGCATAGGGCGTGCCGCTGTCGCGGGCGGTGGCGGGGGGCTGTGGCAGTTCCACCACGGTCGGATTGAGATAAATCTTTTGCAGGGTTTTGAGCCGGTTCTTGGCCCACTTCACATCGATGCCGACGGCCAGCAGCAGGATGGCGCCGAGCGCGGTGGAGGTCAGCGCGCCGGGCAGTCCCGTGCGCACCATGCCATTCACCAGCACAAACACGATCACCGCGCCAATCATGGCGCGCGCAATGGTGCCGCGCCCGCCGGCCAGACTGACCCCGCCCAGCACCGCCGCGGTCAGCGCATTGACCTCCCAGCCCACGCCCGTGTCCGAGCCCGTGCTCGACAGCCGCGCGGCGTAGAAGAGACCGCCCAGCGCCGCCAGCAGCCCGGAGGTGACATAGGTCAGGCAGAGCGTGCGCTCGACCGCAATGCCGGCGTGGCGCGCCGCTTTGCGGCTCGAGCCCAGCGCCGTCAGATGCCAGCCCGGGCGCGAACGACTGAGCATGAAATGCCCCAGTCCGCCGACCAGGCCCAGCACCAGCAGGTTAGACGGGATGCCGTAAATGCGCCCGTTGCCGAGGAAGCTCCACGCAAGCGTCATATTGCCCCCCATGGCGAGCGGCACGGCGTAACGCTGCGCCAGCAAATCCACCACCGCGCGCAGAATGATCAGCGTCACCAACGTGGTCAGAAACGGCCGCGCCTTCAGGTAGCCGATCAGAAGCCCGTTGATCAGGCCAACGCCGGCGCCGGCCGCCAGCGTGCCGACGATCACCACCGGCACCGGCAGATGAAAAATATGGAACAGCGCCAGCGCCGTCAGGTTGGCAAACGCAAACACCGAGCCGACGCTTAGATCGATGCCGCCCGAGATCAGCACCACCGCCATCGCCATCACCACGAAGCCCATTTCGGCGAACTGGCGCGAGAGCTGGGTGGCGTTGGCGATACTCGCGTAGTGCGGGGTCACCGCGGCGAAATAAGCAATCAGCGCCAGCATCAGCAGGAACGGAATGACCGGTTCCATCCAGCGCTTGGCCAGCAGTTCGGAAAAGAACAGCTTCAGCGACCAGCGGTGATACAGCCGGCGCAGCAGCCCGCCGTGGAGCAGCGCGCCGTTGTAGCGCACCCCGGTCTTCATGCCGCCAGCCCCGGCCGAATCTCAGCGCAGCCAGTCATAGCAGAGCGCGGGGTCGTAATGCCCCTTCTCCATCCAGTGCAGGGTGGAATAGTTGGCGATGCGAAACGCCTGCGGCGGCGCGCCCGATTGCAGCAGCACGCTCGCTACCTGAATCACCGCCTTGGCCTGATCCGGCGAGTTGTAGCTCAACACCTTGGTGATTTGCCCGCTGTCGACGTGCTGACAGTCGACCTTGCCTTCGCCGCCGGAGGCATAGACCTTCACCTGATCAAGCTTGCCCGCGGCCTTGATCGCCTCGTGCACGCCGGCGGTCATGGTGCTCCAGAAGCCCACCGTCGCGCAGAGATCCGGATGCTGCTGCAGCACCGTGGCGGTGATGTCGTGCGCCTTGGTGGCGTCCCAGTTGGCCGCCTGCGTGGACACCACCTGGATGCCCTTGTCCGCCGCAAGCGCCGCGCTCAGGCCCTGCATCTGCTCGATGGACACGCCCGAGGTCAGCTCACCCTGGATGATCGAAACCTTGCCCGATGTGCCCGTGCCGGTACCGCACTGGCGGATGATTTCCTCGCCCAGCATCCGCCCGACCTGCTGCCACTCGGGCCCGACGTAGGCGGCGGTCTTGTAGTTGGACACCATGTTGACCGTGATGACGGGAATCCCCGCCTCCTCGGCGCGCTTCAGTTCCGAGGCGTAAATCTGCACGTTGGGGTTGTGGATAACCATCAACGCCGGGCGCTCGCCTATGAGTGAAGACACGGCCTGCAGACCAGCGGTGGCGTTCCAGTTGGGGTCGCGGAGTTCGAACTTCATGCCGCGCGCGGTGGCTTCCTCCCGCATCACCCGCGTCCAGATTTCGGTCAGCGGCAGACCCATCGCCTGCGGCACCCAGGCGATGGTCTTGCCTGTCAGCGCGGCCTCCGCATGTTCGCGCAGTTTGTTCGAGCCTTCGGGGCCGCTGAAATCCAGCGGCTGGATGGCCGCCCCGCTCGCCACCGGCGCGGTGGGTGTGTTGCCGTAATCGATCGCCGGGCCGCAACCGACCAGCAGCAGCATGGCCGCTACGCACAGCGCGCGGGCGCTCAGCAGTGTGTTCATTGCGCGGACTCCTTGCGTCATCGGATCAGTCGCCCTGTCGGGCGGTCTCCTCGTCACGCGGGTGCAGTCGGTTGTCGAGCAGAATCGCCGCCAGCAGCACCGCGCCTTTGACGATGTTCTGCACGTTGTTGTCGAGATTGAGAATGGTCATGCCGTTCAGCAGGGTGCCGATGAGCGCGGTGCCAGCCAGCACGCTAAGCACGCTGCCGCGCCCGCCCACCAGACTCACGCCGCCCAGCACCACCACCAGAATGACGTCGAAAATGAGCGTCGAATTGATGACCTGCGTGTTCATGCTGGCGGTGGACGCCGCCATCACCAGCCCGGCCACCAGCCCGATGGTCGAACACAGCGCGTACTCCACCATCGTCAGCGGCCGCACCGCGATGCCGGTCAGGCGCGCTGCTTCCGGGTTGTCACCATGGGCGTAGATGAAACGGCCGAGCACCGTGCGCGACATCAGCACATGCACCAGCAGGGCGACGAGCGCGAAGGCCACAATGGGCATGGGCACGCCCAGCACACGACCCTGCCCGATAAAGGCCAGCGCGCTGGCCTGCGGCGGCAGGTAGCTGATGACACCATCCAGCAAAAACACCCGGCCCAGACCGAACACCAGAAAGCCGGTGGCGAGCGTGGTGAAGAGCGCCGGCACTTCGACGAACGCAATGATGAAGCCGTTGATCAGCCCAATCGCGACGGCGAGCAGCAGCGCGACGCCGAGCGCCGGCGCCGTCGCCCAGCCCTGTTGCAGCAGTTGCAGGGCCACTGCCGCACCCACCGCCATCGAGGCGACCAGCGACAGGTCCAGTCCGCGCCCAATCACCACCACGCTCATCGCCACCCCCAGCATGCCGAGGATGGCGACGCTGCGGGTCAGCGTGAGCAGATTGTCGAGCGTGCCGAAGCCGGGCAAGGTCAACGCGAAGGCTGCCGCCAGCAGCGCCGTCACGCCGAGCACGATCTGCTCCTGGCTCAGCACAACTCGCCGGCTCATTGCGCTGCTGCCTGCGTGCTATGCCGTCTCGCCACGCCCTGCCCGCCTAGCGCCGTGGCGACATCAGCCGCCGCGCCAGCGCATGCCGATGCACTTCCGAGGGGCCGTCATAAATCCGGAAGCAGCGGATGTCGCGGTAGACGCGTTCGACCACGGTGTCGCTGGTAATGCCAATCGACCCGAGGATTTGCAGGCAGCGATCCACCACCCGGCCCAGCGCTTCCGAGCAGAACACTTTCGCCATGCTGGTTTCGTTGCGCGCCTGCTCGTGCTGGTCGAGCAGCCAGGCGCAATGCCAGATCGACAGTCGGCACATGTGCAGTTCGATTTCGTTATCCGCCAGCATGAAGCCCACGCCCTGATGTTCGCCCAGCGTCTTGCCGAAGGAATGGCGCTTGCGCGCATGTTCAACCGCAATTTCATGGCAGCGCACGGCCTGTCCCAGCCAGCGCATGCAGTGGGTGAGGCGCGCCGGCGCAAGACGAATCTGCGCCTGGGCAAAGCCCCGCCCGACTTCACCCAGCACTTGATCCGGCGTCACGCGCACCTTATCGAAAGACACCTCCCAGTGACCGCCCGGCGTGTTCGAGTCCAGCGTGTGCAGTTCGCGGTCGCAGCTGAAGCCCGGCGCGTCCATGTCGACAAAAAACATCGAGGCGCCGAGGTCCTGTCCGTGCACGTCCAGCGTGCGCGCCATCACGATGTTGATGCCGGCGCCGGTCACGCCGGAAATCATGTATTTCCGCCCGGTGATGAGATAACCGTCCTTGTCCTGCTGGGCGACGGTTTGCAGCAGCGAGGGGTCGGCGCCCGCGCCGTCGGTCGCCGTCTCGGTCATTGAAAACACGGTGCGCAGTTCGCCCCGCACCAGCGGCGGCAGCAGGCGGGCTTTCTGTTCGGGCGAAGCGACCCGCATCAGGAGGTTCACATTGCCTTCGTCAGGCGCCTGAATGTTGAGCGCCAGATGTCCCAGCGGGCTGTAGCTCGCTGCCTCAAACACCACCGCGATGCCGCGATGATCGAGCCCCAGCCCGCCGTATTCCTTCGGCGCATGGGGGGACAGCAGGCCGGCTTCGCGACCCAGCGCCACCAGTTCCTGCCGCAGGGATTCTTCGATGTGCGGATGCTGGCGGGGGTCGTTTTCCAGCGGCACCACCTTGGTCTTGATGAACTCGGTCACCCGCTCGCGCAGTTCCACCAGTTCCTGCGGCAGTTCGAAATCAATCATGCAAAAACTCCTTAAAAAGTCGGGACGCGCGGTTCAGGCCAGCAAGGCGCTGCCGCGGGCAAACATCGGGGCAATCGACGAGGCAAAGCGATCCCACAGCGGATCGTGGCGCTTGCCGGTACGGTGCAGTTTGACGTTAAGGCAGGCAATGGCGCCCATGCGGTAGTGGGCCATGGCCTGAAACCAGTGGAGATCCGCCGCCGCCGGACCACCGGCCTCGCAATAGGCCTCAATCAGCGCCGCCTGCGATACGGGCACCAGCGGCTGGAAGCTCGCGTCCCAGGCTGCCGGGTCCGAGAACAACAGCAGCCAGCCCAGATCGAGGCCCTGTGCGCCAATCAGCGAAATCTCCCAGTCAATGAGACCAGACACCCGGCCGCCGTCGAACAGCACATTGCCGGGCTGGAAATCGCCGTGTACGAGGCCGATGTGCGGCGTGGCGGGCATCTGCGCCAACAGCTGTTCGCCAAGCCGCGTACCGGCGGCCAGCCAGGCGGGGTCCTGCGCGTGCTTCAGCACCTTGGGCCAGATGGCGAGTTCCTCTGCCAGCCCGCGCGGCGCTTCCCAGTCCGGCAGGGCGGTATCAACGTCGACCCGATGCACCTTCGCCAGTAGTTCTGCGCACTGCCGCCAGTAGCCACTGATCGCCGCCGGCTCGCGCGAGAACTGGGCGTGCGGCTCCCACAGCAGGAACACCCGTCCGGGCAGTTTCTCCATGATGATGAACGGCGTGCCCAACAGGTCTTCATCCGCCGACGCCCAGGGCACGGCCGGCACCGGCAGCCCCAGTTGATGCAAGGTCCGTAGCAGCGGCGCCTGACGATAGACGTCGGTATTGCCCCGACGCACCACGCCAAAGGGCGCAAGCTTGATGACGTAAGACTTCAGCTGCCGGCCGTTCGCGTCGGTCACGTCAAAGCCGAAGGTCAGGCCGGCGTGGCCGTCGGCCATGGTGGCAAGCCCGGTGGCCTGCGCCCCGGTCCCGAACTCGGCGACGAGCAGGGGTTCGAGGCGGCGGGCGATGTCGTCTGTATCGATCGAGGACATAAGCGGTTCCGGCAGAGCTGGTCGTGGTGGCGCCGCGACCCGGTCGCTGCCGGGGTCGTCGTACGTCCGGATGCGACAAGACCACAAGCGCAGCGCAGCAATCACCTGCTTCGCGCGATGAATGTTTGCGCCGTCGTCAGCCGCCCGTGGGAGCGGCATCGCCGCGACGCCCGCCGCCGGTCGTCGACAGCCTGAGTTGAAGCACCCCAGCTATGAGCGCCGTCCGAGGTCAACACGCATGACTGTCGGGACGGCCGCGATTGAGTTTGCCCTTGCCGCCGTGGATTATCGCGGGGTCGGCACACCGACCACCGTTCTGGATGGGCCCGACCGCAACTGGCCCCGAGCATTCAAAAGGAAACCGCATGAGCAGCAGCGTCTACGTCGCCGGCGTCGGCATGATCCCCTTCGTCAAACCGGGCGCCAACAAGCCCTATCCCGAGATGGGCGCCGAGGCCACCCGCCTCGCGCTGGCCGATGCCGGGATCGCCTTCACGCAAATCGAGCAGGCCTACGTCGGCTACGTCTACGGCGACTCCACCTGCGGCCAACGCGCGCTGTACGAGGTTGGCATGACCGGCATCCCCATCGTCAACGTGAATAACAACTGCTCGACCGGCTCCTCGGCGCTGTTTCTGGCGCGGCAAGCGGTGGCCAGCGGGGCAGTGGAATGCGCGCTGGCGCTGGGCTTTGAGCACATGAGTCCGGGCGCGCTGGGCACGCATTTCAACGACCGGCCCAGCCCCTTCGACCGCTTTGACGAGGCCACCGAAGCGCTGGTTGGCAACAGCCAGATCCCGCTTGCGCTGCGCTATTTTGGCGGCGCTGGACTGGCCCACATGCAGCAGTTCGGCACGCCGCTGGAGACCTTCGCTGCCATCCGCGCCAAGGCCAGCCGGCATGCGGCAAACAACCCCATGGCCCTGTTCCGCAACGTGGTGAGCACCGAAGACGTCATGAAGGCCCCCATGCTGTGGCCGGACGTGATGACCCGACTGATGGCCTGCCCGCCGACCTGCGGCGCGGCGGCGGCGGTGGTCTGCTCGGAGGCCTTTGCCGCCAGACACGGCTTGAACCGCAGCGTGCGGATCCGCGCGCAGGCCATGACCACCGACGGTCCGGCGACCTTCGCGGCCGAGGACATGCGCGAAGTCGTGGGCTTCAGCATGGCGCGCGCCGCGGCGCAGAAAGTCTTCGAGACCGCCGGCGTCGGCGTTGAAGACATCGACGTGGTTGAACTGCACGACTGCTTCGCGCAGAACGAACTCATCACCTACGAAGCGCTGGGCCTGTGCCCGATCGGCGGCGCGCAGCAGTTTGTGGCCGATGGCGACAACACCTACGGCGGCCGCTACGTCACCAATCCCTCGGGCGGCCTGCTCAGCAAAGGCCACCCGCTGGGCGCCACCGGACTCGCGCAGTGCACAGAGCTCGTGCACCAGCTCCGCGGCACGGCCGACAAGCGCCAGGTCGAAGGCGCGCGCCTTGCGCTCCAGCACAACCTGGGGCTGGGCGGCGCCTGCGTCGTGACGCTGTACGAGAAAGCCTGAGATCCGCCCGCGGCGGACCGACAGGACTGCGGCGCGCGCCAGCGGCTAGAATCGGCCCCACGCCGATTCGCGCCCACGGCGCGCCAGATTTGACTTCATGACCCCGCGAGACCTGCGCTCGCGACCCAAGGAGCCTCCGATGAAACTTGATTCCTCCATTGCCGCCGTCATCACCGGCGGAGCCTCCGGCCTCGGCGAGGCCAGCGCCCGCCTGCTCGCCAGCCACGGGGTGAAAGTCGCGCTGTTCGACGTCAACGAAACGCTGGGTGAAGCGCTGGCCGCCGAACTCGGCGGCGTGTTCTGCAAGGTCGATGTGACGTCCTCCGAACAAGTCGACGCGGCCTTCGCCAAGGCGCGCGCGGCGCACGGTCAGGAACGGATTCTGGTCAACTGCGCGGGCATCGGCGGCGGCGCGGCCAAGACCGCCTCGCGCGACCGGCAGAGCGGCGAAATTCGCGAATATCCGCTGGAAAACTTCGAACGCATCATTCAGGTCAATCTCATTGGCACCTTCCGCTGCATCACCAAAAGCGCCGCCGGCATGCTGAGCCTGCCGCTGCTGCCGGACGGCGAGCGCGGCGCGATCGTGAACACCGCGTCCGTCGCGGCCGAAGACGGGCAGATTGGGCAGGCGGCCTATACCGCGTCCAAGGCCGGTGTGGTCGGCATGACGCTGACCATCGCGCGCGACCTGTCGGGCGATGCGATTCGCGTGAACACCATCCTGCCGGGGATTTTCGACACCCCGCTGCTGCAGCGGGCGCCGGAAGCGGTGAAGGCCAGCCTCGCCACCCAGGTGCCCTTCCCCAAGCGCCTCGGGCAGGCGCCGGAGTTCGCCGAACTCGCGCTGACCATGATCACCTGCGGCTACCTGAACGGCGAAGACGTGCGCCTCGACGGCGCCATTCGCATGCAACCGCGTTAAGACGCGAAAGGAAATTCCCATGTCAGAAGCCTGGATCATCGACGCCTGCCGCACGCCGCGTGGCGTGGGCAAGGCCGGCAAAGGCGCGCTCTCGGCCTTTCATCCGCAACACCTGGGCGCGGCGGTGCTGAAAGCCATCGCCGCCCGCAATCAACTCGACACCGCCCTGGTCGACGACATCATCTGGGGCACCAGCGCGCAACGCGGGCAACAGAGCGGCGATCTGGCGCGCATGGCAGCGCTCGATGCGGGCTTCGATATTCGCGCCAGCGGCATGACGCTGGATCGCTACTGCGGCTCCGGCATCACGGCGGTCAATCTGGCCGCCGCGGTGGTCGGCTCGGGCAGCGAGGATCTGGTCATTGCCGGCGGCACCGAAATGATGTCGACCTATGGCAATCCGGGCATGCGCAATTCGCCCTTCATGGACAACGACAACCTCCGCCTGCGCGAAGTTCACCCGCAGCCGCATCAGGGGATCTGTGCGGATGCCATCGCCACGCTGGAAGGCATTTCGCGTCAGGCGCTGGATGAAGTCGGCCTCGTCAGCCAGCAGCGCGCCGGCCGCGCGATCGCCGAAGGCCGTTTCAGCAAGAGCCTGATCCCGGTCTACCGCGACGACGGCACGCTGGCGCTGGACCGCGACGAACTGCCGCGCCCCAGCACCACGCTGGCCGATCTGGCCGGGCTCAAACCCGCGTTCCATGCGATGGCCGATCACCCGCTGGACGAGAGCGGCATGACCTACCGTGAACTGGTGCGCATGCAGTATCCGGATCTGAACATTCAACACTTCCACCACGCCGGCAATTCCTCCGGTGTGGCCGACGGCGCGGCGGCGCTGCTGCTGGCCTCACCCACGTTCGCCCAAGCCCACGGCATGAAGCCGCGTGCTCGCGTGGTGGCGATGGCCAATATGGGCGACTCGCCCACGCTGATGCTGAACGCACCGGTGCCGGCGACGCTGAAAGTGCTGCGCAAGGCGGGTTTAAGCCTGCAGGACATCGACCTGTTCGAGATCAACGAAGCCTTTGCGGTGGTGGCGGAAAAATACCAGCGCGACCTGAAGCTCGACCGCGACAAGGTCAACGTCAACGGCGGCGCGATTGCGCTGGGTCATCCGATCGGCGCCACCGGCGCGATGCTGATCGGCACGCTGCTCGATGAGCTCGAACGGCAGGACAAGCAGTTTGGACTGGTCACGATGTGCGCCGCCGGCGGCATGGCCCCGGCGATCATCATCGAGCGGATCTGAGCCGCGACGCGCGCCGCCGCCACCGCGGCGCGCGTTTGCTCAAGGGGTGGCTTCCGATCACGAGGCGTGTGCCATGGCAGTCCCTGATCCCAACAACCTCTGGCGTCAACAAACACCGGGCAGCGCGGGCTGGCCGCGCTCGCCGCAGCCAGACGCCGCTCGCAAATACTTCATGGTCTCGGCCGACTGCCACGTGCAGGAGCCGAACGACTTTCTCAGCGCGCGGATGGACGCCAAATATCAGGACCGCCTGCCCGGCATCGTGCTGGGCGGTGACGGGGCGAAGCTGCAGAAAACCGAAGGCTTTCGGCCGATTCGGATCGGCAGCTTCACGCTCGAAGGTGAAGATCTGGAGCGCAGCGAATCCGGCAAAACGCCGGCCGAGCGTATCGCAGCGCTGGACCGCGACGGCGTGGACTGCGAGATCCTGTTTCCGAACAAGGGGCTGACAGTGTGGGCGACGCCGGACGTCGGCTTCAGCCAGGCCATGTGCCGGGCCTACAACGACTGGACCTGGGAGACCTTCGCCGACTATAACGAGCGGCTCTCGCCCATGGCCTGCATCGCCAGCGCCGACATTGAAGGCGCGGTGGCCGAAGTCCAGCGCGCCGCGCAGCGCGGCTTCCGCGGCCTCGCCCTGCCCTGCAAGCCGGTGTGGGGCGCGCCGGATCATGAACATGTGAACTACAACCTGCCGTTGTTCGATCCGCTATGGGCGGCGATTGTGGACTGCAACTTACCGGTGACTTTTCACGTCTCCACCGGCCGCGACCCGCGCACCGCGCGCGGCAACGGCGGCGCGATCATCAACTACGCCGTGCACTCGCTGGCGCCGACCATGGAACCGCTGGTTAATTTGTGCGCATCGGGCGTTATCGAACGCTTTCCGGGCCTGCGCTTCGGCAGTATCGAGGCGGGCATTGGCTGGGTGCCGTGGATGCTGACGGCGATGGACGAGGCCTATCACAAGCACCATATGTGGGTACGGCCGAAGCTTAAGAACCTGCCCAGCGACTACTTCCGCAGCAACGGCTTTGCGAGCTTTGGCGAGGACGCGCCGGGCTTGGCGCTGATGCGCGACTATGGGCTAACGGATAACTTCCTGTGGGCCAACGACTTCCCCCACCACGAAGGCACCTGGCCGCATTCGGCGCAGGCCATCGAGCGCAGCATGGGCCATCTCAGCGATGGCGAACGGGCTAAAGTGCTGGGCGAAAACGCCGCGCGGATTTTCGGCTTCAAGATTCCGGCGCGTTATCGCTGAGCGGGCCGCGCAGGCCGGGCGGGCTACTCCCGCTCGGTGACCTGTAAGCCCCGCGCGAGGCCTGTGCAGTTCAGGCACTCCACTGAGCCGTCGTCGTACAGCCGGAACATCGCCGAGCCGCATTCGCAGTAATACATGCCCAGATCGGGTCGTTCACGCGAGCGGCGGGCGTCACGTTTGTCCTGCAGGTTGATCACGTCGGTCATCGCGCAAACCTCCCAAGCGGAAACAACGTTACTGGGCGAAGATTGCCCTGCATCGCAGCATGAGGCAACTGTCATATGACGGGCGTTCGAGGCTAGCCCTCAGTCGGAACCTTTCGGCGGCAGCCAGCGGGCCAACAGCGTCTCGATGCCGGCCCGGTCGAGCTGCGGCGGCCCAAGCGGAAACCACAGCAGGGCTTTCTGCAGGATAAGCCGCGTGATGCGCGCGCTGTCGTAATAGCCGAGTTCGTCCACGCAGTCCTGCGGCATGCGGGTCACCAGCATCAGCGCCGCGCCGAGCAGGGTTTCGCGCTCCTGTGCCGCCAGCACCTCGGCCTCTGCGGCGGCCGCGGTCGGCGCGGCCGCTGGCAGCAGACGCTGGATGAAGTCCAGCAGCCGGTCGAGCGCGGGCGGCGGGCTCAGGCCCAGACCAAGCGCCGCCGACCGCAGCGCCAGCGGCGAGCGTTCGGGGTCGGTATCGCCCGCCACCCCCAGCGCGGTGGCGAAGGCGGCCCAGACGGCATCGACCAGCGGCGCACAGCCGGGGCGTGCACAGATCCCCGGCCACGCGGTCGGGGACACGCCCAGCATCAGCGGCAATCCCTCACTGGCCGCGCGCCAGCGTTCAAGCTTGGCCCAGGCTTCACTCTCTGCGGCGGAAAGCGTCGGGCTGCCGGCCTCGGCCAGCGCAAGGCGCAGTTGGTTGATGGGGTCAGCGATCGTCATGCGGGCTCTTTCATCAGGCAGGAACCATTCAGCTCATATCCGGTCTAGGCTATGCTCGCGTCACGGCGCGCCTTCCTCAACGACTGGAGTCAATCACGATCATGAAGACCTTTGCCATTTTTCTCACCCTGCTGTTTGCGGTTGTCGGCATGGTGCCCGAGGCCGAAGCCAAGCGTCTGGGAGGAAGCAAATCCTTCGGCAAGTCGCATCGCACGGCGCCCGCCTATGCCGCGCCGACGGCGCCTCGCCCCCAGCCGGGCAACGCGGTCGCCGCCGCGCCGGGCGCCCGGGGTCCGCTCGGCGGGATGATGGGCGGCATGCTTGGCGGTCTGGTCGCAGGCGGTTTACTGGGCGCGCTGTTCGCCGGCGGGGCCTTCGAGGGCATCAAGTTCTTCGACATCCTGCTGATGGGCGGGCTTGCTTACCTTGTGTTCCGCCTGCTGCGCGCGCGCCGCGGCGGCACCCCCGCTGGCGCCGGGTATCGCGACGCCACGCCGGTCCCGGCGGCGGGAGGCTATCCGGATCTGCAGCCGGCCCCGGTCATGACGCGCGAGACGGCCGGCCGACCGGTATTCGATGTGCCCCACATCGGCCGCGGTGCGGGCAGTCTGGGCTATGTCCCGCCCGCAGCGGCGGCCAGCGCAACGGGCGGCGGTTTTGACGAAGCGCCGGTGCCTTTCAATTTCCCGCCGGGCTTCGACATGAACAACTTCCTGGCGGGCGCCCGCGAGCATTACCGCTCGCTGCAGCAGGCCTGGAACAGCAACGACTTTGACACCATCAGCGAGTACCTCACGCCCGGCCTGCAGGCCGATTTGCGCGCTGAGCGCGCGACGCTGGACGGCGAGCAGCACACCGAGGTGCTGTTTGTAGATGCCGAAATCGTCCGCGCCGACCTGCACGGCAACACGGCCGAACTGAGCGTGAAATTTACCGGTGCCTATCGGGACACGGTGGAAGGCGTGGAAGCCAAGTTCACCGACGTCTGGCACCTTACCAAGGACACGGTGATGAAAGGCTCGCCCTGGTTTATTGAAGGGATCGAGTCGAGCGAGGCCGAGTAGCTCAGCGGGGCGCGGCGTCGGCAGGTCCGACGTAGCGCACCCGATAGACCAGCCCCGCCAGATCGTCACTGATCAAGACCTCGCCGGTCGGCGTCTCCAACACGTCGACCGGCCTGCCCCAGGCTTTTTCACCCGCTAGCCAGCCCGTAATGAACGGGCTGCGCGCGCGCAGCTTGCCCGCCTTGTCCAGCACCACGCGCGTCACGCGGTAGCCGCTTTTGCGCGAGCGATTCCACGAGCCGTGCTCGGCAATCAGCAGCGCATGGTGATAGTCGGGTGGAAACTGCGTGCCCTGATAGAACGTCAAGCCCAGCGGCGCGACGTGCGCACCCAGTTCCAGCACCGGGAGAGTAACGGCCTGCGGCGGCTTCCGCTTGCCAAAATCCGGATCGGCAATCGCCTGCCCGTGGACGAACGGATAGCCAAAGTGCTGTCCGGCGGCGGTGGCGCGGTTTAGCTCGCAGGAGGGCTGATCGTCACCCAGCCAGTCGCGGCCGTTGTCGGTAAACCAGAGTTCACCGGTCACCGGATGAAACGCCATGCCGACCGAATTCCGGATGCCGCTGGCGTAGGTCTCTTGTGCGCTACCGTCCGGGCGGAGGCGCTGAATGCTGGCGTAAGGCGGATCCGACAGGCAGATATTGCAGGGCGCACCCACCGGCACGTAGAGCCAGCCGTCGGGCCCGAAGGCGAGGTACTTCCAGCCGTGGGCACGGTCGCTAGGGAAGTTTGCTGACACCACCACCGGGGCCGGCGGGGCCAGCAGTCGGGTATCGATCTGGTCGTAGCGCAAAATCTGGCTGACCGCAGCCACATACAGGCTGCCCTCGTGCCAGGCGAGCCCGGTCGGCATCGTGAGGCCCTGCGCAATCACCACCACCTTTTCCGCAGTGCCGTCGCCGTCGCGGTCGATGACCGCGCGGACCTCGCCGCGGTTGCGGCTGCCGACGTAGAGGATCCCCGCCGGGCTGAGCGCCATTTGTCGCGCTTCCGGCACCTCGGCGTAGACCGCAATCTCGAAGCCCGGCGGCAGGTTGAGCCGCGACAGATCGCGGGGACCGGCCTCGGCGCGCCATCCGCCAAGCAGCGTTAAAGCGAGTAAGCAAAAGCTCATACCTGCGCTGCGCATCGTTTGCCCTCCTCCTGTGAGTCCGTTACTGGACCACCTTCTCGGTGGTCACCGACAGGCGATGAATCAAGGTGCGCAGAAACACTTTCAGGAAGCGCACCTGACAATTCAGCGAGGCCTGCGAAATGACCGTGGAATTGATCTTCAGCAGCGAGGTCGGACCGTTGGCGACGATGGTGGCGGTGCGTTTGGTTTTCGCCAGATAGCCCATTTCGCCGAAGCAGTCGCCGGCAAACAGCGAGCGCAGATCGCGGTGGTTTTTCTGCACTTTCACTTCGCCGTGCACGATGATGTAGAAGGAATCGTCAATCTCGCCCTCAATAATCACCCGCGAGCCATCCGGATAGTCCTGCCATTGCGCGGCGCGCACAATTTCCCAGACCTCGGCTTCGGGAAAGCCGTGGAAGAAATCGAGCTGTTTAACGGCGGTAAATTTCTCCTGCTCCGAGATGTTCTCGCGCGGTTGTTCCAGGATGCGGTCGAAGGCACGGGCAAGATCTGCCGCCATATCGCCCCCCATCGCGTAGCGGTCGGCGCGGTCCTTGGCCATCGCGCGATTGATGATCCGTTCCAGTTCGGGTGGCGCATCGGCGCGCAGCTCGGTCAGGCGTGGCGGCTGTTCGGTCAGAATCTTCTGCACCAGCCTCGAGAAGTTGTCGGCCATAAACGGATGACGGCCGGTCAGCAGTTCGAACAGCACCACGCCTAGCGAGAAAATATCGGTCTGGCCGGTGATGAACTCCTCCGAAATCTGTTCCGGCGACATGTAGCGCGGCGAGCCCACCAGACCGAGCGGCAGGGTTTCGGTGGTATCCATTTTGGAGAGCTGCGCGATGCTGAAATCACCCAGCTTTACGTCCATCTGCTGGGTGATGAGGATATTGGTGGGTTTGATGTCGCGGTGGACCACGCCCTGACGGTGCGCGTAGTCCAGCGCGCGCGCGCACTTGAAGCCAATTTCCACCACCCGATCGATCGGCAGCAGATGGTCGGGCCGGCACCAGGGCTTGAGCGTCTGCCCGCCCTCCACATACTCCATCACGATGTAGCAGATCTCGCCTTCCACGCCGGCGTCGTAGATGCTGATGATGTTGGGATGGGACAGGCGCCCTGCGGTGTGCGCTTCGTTGAAGAACATCTTGCGGTAGCGGTCGCCGGACTCTTCGTCGTCCAGCTGGTCGGAGTGCGCCACCTTGAGCGCGACTGGCCGGTCGATGTAGAGGTCGTGACCGAGGTACACGGTCCCCATGCTGCCGCCCGCGATTTCGCGCATGACCTCATACTTGCCAAGCCGGCCAACGGGCGGGTTGCTCATGGAATGATGCTGCTCGGATTGGAAATGGATTGCAGGGGCCGGGCTGGCGAGAATAACAAAGTCGTTCGCCCCCGATATTGCGGCAGAAAACGCGGCGAACGACCGCCGAAAAACGATTCAGGAACCTTCATGACTACGCTGACCTCTCTCCTGTTGCCTCATGCTGAACGACTCCTCGCCACCCCGACGCTGCGCCTGTTTACCGACGACCCGGCGCGACTCCCGGACTTCTCGCTGGACGCCGCCGGCCTGCATCTCGACTACGCCAAGCAGCGGCTGGACCGCCCGGCGCGGGCGGCCCTGCTGGCGCTGGCCGAGGCGCGCCAGTTGCCCAGCCGCATCGAAGGCCTGTTTCGCGGCGCGCTGGTCAACCCCACCGAACACCGCCCTGCCCTGCACACCGCGCTCCGCAACCCGGATGACCTAAACGCCTGCGTCGACGGCCAGCCGGTGGGTCCGCTGGTCGCCGCCACCCTCCAGCGGATGGACCAACTGGTAAACGCCATTGCCAACGGCCAGTGGCGCGGGGCTAGCGGCGAGGCCATCACCGATGTCGTCAATCTGGGTATCGGCGGATCCCACCTCGGGCCGCAGTTGGTTTGCGATGCCCTGCGCGACCTGCATACCCGCCGCCCGCGGGTGCACTTCGTGTCCAACGTCGACGGCGGTGATATCGACCGCTGCCTGGGCACACTGGTGCCGGCGCGCACGCTGTTCATCGTGGCCTCCAAATCCTTCACCACGCCGGAAACCGCGCTGAATGCGCGCACCGCCGAGGCCTGGATTCGTCAGGCCCTGCCCGGCCCTGACGCCATCGCCCGACATTTCCTGGCGATCAGCGCCAACCCCGCGCGGGCGGTGGCGTTCGGCATCGCAGCCGACAACGTGCTGCCCATGTGGGACTGGGTGGGCG
>Ga0255097_1000078_pt1 | contig 69250 bp, 60 predicted proteins | sample Colum_Atlam_RepB_2_FD_188436 | JGI IMG/M metagenome (GOLD analysis project Ga0255097, IMG submission 188436) | Freshwater microbial communities from Columbia River, Oregon, United States - Colum_Atlam_RepB_8d | ecosystem: Environmental > Aquatic > Freshwater > River | place: USA: Oregon...
CAGTATTGGCGGACATGCGTGATATTCTATCGTCCTCTTCTTCGCTCCTTTCCATTCCTTCCGGTCCCGCCATGCATCCGCTGGTCAACATCGCCGTTTCCGCCGCCCGGGCGGGCGGCAACTTCATCATGCGCCACTTCGAGCGCTCCGATCAGCTCGTGATCGAGCGCAAGAGCCGCAACGATTTCGTTACCCAGGTGGACCGCGGCGCCGAGCAGGAAATCCTGGCGATCATCCGCAAGGCCTACCCCCAGCACGCCGTCCTGGCCGAGGAAAGCGGCGCCCAGGGCGAGAACGACGTCACCTGGATCATCGACCCGCTGGATGGCACCACCAACTTCCTGCACCGCATCCCGCATTTCGCGGTCTCCATCGGCATCCAGGTCCGCGGCCGGCTGGAACATGGCGTGATCTATGCCCCCTGCACCCAGGATCTGTACGTCGCCAGCCGCGGTGCCGGCGCGCTCCTGAACAACCGGCGGATCCGCATCAGCCAGTGCAAGGATCTGGAACAGGCCCTGGTCGGGACCGGCGTCCCCTTGCGCGAGGAGAACCTGGATCCCTACCTTCCTCAACTGCGCAATATCGCCGCGAAGACCTCGGGTGTGCGCCGCGCAGGTTCTGCTGCGCTGGACCTCGCCTACGTCGCTGCCGGGCGCCTGGACGCCTTCTGGGAGATCGGGCTCAAGCCCTGGGACATTGCAGCAGGGCTCGTGCTGGTCCAGGAAGCGGGCGGCATCAGCCGGGAACTGTTCGACGAAAAGCTGGACCCGATGAGCACCGGCAATGTCTTCGTCAGCACCCCCAAGCTCTTCGATTCGATTCATGGGCTGCTTGTCTAGCAGCCCGGTTACCTTCCCATAGCAGCCGCCTGCTGCAGCGAGGCCCCATGGACGTCTCTGTCACTTCCTCAGTCATCGTCGGAAACGATCGCCCCTTCACACTGTTCGGCGGGCTGAATGTTCTCGAGGATCTGGATTCCACGCTGGCCGCTTGCGAGCATTTCGTCAGGGTCACCCGCAAGCTCAGTATCCCTTTCGTCTTCAAGGCCTCCTTCGACAAGGCCAATCGATCCTCGCTCCACTCCTACCGCGGGGTGGGCCTGGAGGAAGGGCTTCGGATTTTCTCGGCCGTCAAGGAACGCTTTGGCGTGCCGGTGATCTCGGATATCCATGAAGTGGATCAGGCAGCGCCCGCGTCGCAGGTACTGGATGTGCTCCAGATTCCGGCCTTCCTGGCTCGACAGACCGACCTGGTGACGGCGATCGCCAAGACCGGCAAGCCCATCAACGTCAAGAAGCCGCAATTCATGAGCCCCAGCCAGGTCAAGCACATCGCCGAGAAATGCAGGGAGGCGGGGAACTCCCAGGTCATCCTCTGCGAACGAGGCAGCTGCTTCGGCTACGACAACCTGGTGGTGGACATGCTCGGCTTCAGGGTCATGCGCGAGTCCAGCGGGAATGTCCCGGTGATCTTCGATGTGACGCACAGCCTGCAGTATCGCGAAGCAGGAGGCGCGGCCTCCGGCGGACGCCGGAAGCAGCTTCTGGAACTGTCGCGCGCGGGCATCGCGCTTGGCATTGGGGGCCTCTTCCTGGAGGCGCACGAAGACCCTGACCGTGCCCGCTGTGACGGCCCCAGTGCGTTGCCGCTGAACCTGCTGGAGGGCTATCTCACGCAGATCAAGGTGATTGACGATCTGATCAAGAGCCTGCCTCAGCTCGACATCCAGTAACCTGCCCCGCCGCCTTTCCAATATCCGCTTCGCGGGTCCAGCCATGTTCGACAAGATTCTCGTCGTCTGCACCGGAAACATCTGCCGCAGCCCCATGGGGGAAGCCCTGCTGCGTGCAGGCCTCAAACGCCCCGGCCAGCTGGTGCTTTCCGCCGGCATTGGGGCCCTGGTCGGACATCAGGCGGACGCCATGGCGCGCGAAGTGATGATCGAGAAGGGAGTCGACATCAGCGAGCATCGAGCCCAGCAAGCTACCCTGCCGTTGCTGTCCTCCATGGATCTGATCCTGGCCATGGATCAAAGCCACGTCGACTGGATCAGCCGTCAGTACCCGCAACTGCGCGGACGGGTCCACAAGTATCTCAAGTGGAGCCAGAACGCAGACGTTGCCGATCCCTACCGACTGCCCAAGGCAGCATTCGAGAAGGCCTACGCGGACATCGAGCGGGGCACCGCCGACTGGCTCAAGCGGCTTTGAGATTCTCAGCGTTCAACCCGGAAGGCCCATGCCCAGCACGACCCTTGACCCCATGAGAGCGGCGTATCCCAGCCTGGCCGGGCGCCGGATCTTCATTTCCGGCGGGGCGACCGGCATCGGCGAAGCCATGGTCGAGGCGTTTGCGCAACAGGGCTGCCAGGTCGCGTTCATCGATATCGCCGGAGAAGCCTGTGCGCTGCTGGCGGATCGCCTGCTCCAGCAGGGCCACCTGAAGCCATGGTGGCGCCAGTGCGATGTCAGGTCCGTCGGGGATCTGCGGGCCGCGATCCTCGACGCGGCCCAGGAACTCGGCGACTTTCACGTGCTGGTCAACAATGTCGCGAGCGATGACCGGCACCAGCTCCTGGAGGTTTCACCGGACTACTGGGATGAGCGCATGGCCATCAACCAGCGTCCGGCATTCTTTTCGATACAGGCCGTAGTCCCGGGCATGAAGCGCATGGGCGGCGGCTCGATCATCAACCTGGGATCCACCGGCTGGCAGAACAAGGCCGGCGGATATCCCGGCTACGCGGTCGCCAAGTCTTCGGTGAATGGCCTGACCCGAGGGCTGGCCAAAGAACTGGGGGGGCTGGGAATCCGCATCAACACACTCTCGCCCGGCTGGGTCATGACCGAGCGACAGATGAAGCTCTGGCTGACTCCCGAGGGAGAGCAGGAAATCGCGAGGAATCAGTGCCTCGCCGAACGCCTGCAGCCGCAGGACATCGCTGCCATGGCGCTCTTCCTGGCCTCGGATGATGCCCGGATGTGCACGGCGCAGGAGTTCGTGGTCGATGGGGGTTGGACCTGACGCAGGATTCGCTCGAAGACCGTCAGCGCGGGATGCCCCCGGACGGGACCTGAGCCGCTTGCCTGCGGCGACAGCCGGCTTCTCCGGCGGCTCCGCGTACGCGGCAGCGCCGGAAGAGCCTTTAAGGCCACCTGCCTCAGCCCGGCAGGGATTCCGCGTAGCCGGATGCGCGGCCGTTGAACACCTCGACGTGCGCAGTGGTCACGGCGTCCCAGCTGAAGAGCGTCTCCGCACGGGCGCGTGCCTTGCCGGCATTGCTCCGGAGCCGGTCCGGACTGCCCAGCGCATACTCCAGCTTGGCCTGGCAGTCCGGAATGCTGCCCTTGGCAAACAGGACGGCGTGTTCGCCAACGACGAACTGGTTTTCCTTGATATCGCTGCAGATCACCGGCGTGCCGAGGCCCATGTTCTCCAGGATCACCGGCGACAAGCCCTCGACGTCCGACGGCTGGATATAGGCGTAGGCGTTGCGCATCAAGGCATGCGTCTTGTTGCCGTACAGGAATCCCGCGAACACGACCCGGGGATCCTGGGTGCCCTTGATCTGCGCCTCGAAGGGACTGGGATTGGGCGAGCCGCCCACAAGTACCAGCTTCTTGTCCGTCTGCACCTTTTCGAAGGCAGGCACCAGGTACTGCAGGCCCTTGTCCGGAATGAAGCGCCCCACGAACAGGAAATACTCGCCCGCCTTCAGTCCGAATTCGGCCAGCACCTGCGCATCGTCGCCGGCACCACCGCCCACTTCGCTGCCGAAGGGGATGAACTCGAACTGCTTGCGGAACCGCCTCTCGAATTCCTGCTTGATGAAGACGTTGTCGAAAATGACCTGGGACGGACCATGCGCCGTCAGGTAGGACGACAGATACAGGTACAGCTTGCCGTACCAGGGCCACTTGTCGCGCTTCCAGTCCACGCCGTCCTGGCTGATGAAAACCTTCTTCCCGAACAGCCTCAGAACCAGGCCGAAGATGCTGTTTCCACCGTTCTGGATGTGGACGATGTCGGCCGTGTCGTTCCGGACGATATCCACCGTCGCCTTGAAGGAATGCAACAGCGTGTCGAATCCCTTGCGGCTGATCGTCTTGAAATGCTTCAAACGGACCCCGCCGAATTCGGAGGCCAGGGGCTCCTCTCCGGGATACAGGCGGTTGTATCCCGTGACCTGATGCCCCTGGGCAACCAGCCTGGGCAGCAATTCGCTGGCGAACTTGTCCGCCCCTGCGCAGCCGGGTCGCATGGGGATGGACCGGAATCCGAATGCAGCAATCCGCATGGCTGCCCGGCCGTTACAGGTAGGAAGAGTACGCGGCGTTCACGTAGTCCTTCAGGGCCACGCGCCAATCGCGCATGAGGTTGACGCCGCGCAGTGCCAGCTTGCGGTTGATGAGACGCTCCGAATCCGGCCGCGGCGCAAAGTAGGTGTCCTTGAAGAAGTCGGACGAGACTTCATTGACCTTGATGCTGGACGACAGGCCCAGCACGGAAACCAGTTCCTTGGCCACTTCCACGCGGCCCGTGGTGCCCTCGCAGACCATGTTGTACAGGCCCCAGTACTCCTTCTCGACCAGCGCCTTGACGTTGGCGGCAAAGTCCATGGTGTAGGTCGGCGTGCCAAGCTTGTCCGAAACGATGTTGAGTTCCTTCGCGCCACCCTTGAGCTGCTTCATGAGCTTGGAGATGAATTTCTTGTCCTTGGCGGGACCGCCGCCCATCATCCAGCCGGCGCGGCAGATCAGATGCCGGCGGGCATTGCTGCTCACATACAGTTCACCCATGTACTTGGAGCGGGCATAGTGACCCAGGGGATTGGGCAGGTCCCAATCGTCGTAGGTGTCCTTGCGGCCGTCGTAGATGCCTGCGGTGCTGATGTACAGCAGGGGGATATCGAGCTTGTTGGCGATCCAGACGGCGTTTTCCACCGCCGTGGTATTGGTCAGGTACGCGTCCTCGACATTGCGCTCGCAGTACTCCAGGTCGGTGTGGGCGCCCAGGTGGAATAGGAAGTCCGGCTTGAACGCCTCGACGTCCTTGCGGTAGGCCTCGAGGTCACGGAAGTCGAGAAACGACAACCACTTGTCGTTCACGTCCTTGTCGGTGCACTTGAGCTCGTGGGACTCCTGGAACACCGCGTGGAACGCCTGTCCCAGCATGCCACCGCTACCTGCCATGTAAATCTTAGACATTTTCCGTATAACCATTCAAAAGTAAGGGTTTATGCCCGCAATGCTGAATAAAGACCCAGCATGGCGTCCTGATACACCTTGGAAGAGAACCTATCCCGCACGAAGCGGCTGGCCAGGTTCCCCATGTCCCTCAAGGCCGGGGCCGGCAGGCCCTGGATATGGCGCATCCTTGCCGCCAGCTGCTCCGCGTCCCCCGATGCAAAAAGGAAGCCGGTTTCATCCGGCCGCACCAGTTCGGGGATTCCCCCGATGTCGGCGCCCAACACCGGCTTGCCCATCGCGAAGGCCTCCAGAACGCTCATGGGGGCGTTTTCGTACCACTCACTGGGGAGAACCACGCAGCGGCTGTCCGACACCAGTTCGCTCAACGCCGCCCCCCGGACCACGCCAAGGAACTCCGCTTGTGCCCCGGTGGCATCAGCCAATGCCCGCAACTCCGCCTCGGCAGGCCCGGCCCCGGCAATCCGTAGTTTAACCTGTGCCAGGGCTGCGGCCCTCAACAGGGTTGCCACCCCTTTTTCCGGAGACAGCCGGCCAAAATAGAGAAAATACCCGCCGGGATCCGGCCGCGCAGTATATTGATCGGCCTCTATGAAGTTTGGGATATAGGTCAACTTCTCCGCCGGCCAGCCCCATTCCTGGAATTTGGCCAGGTAGAACCGGCTGGGAAGAATGACGCGAGCCAGGTGGTCGCGATACAACCCAAACAGGCGGTGCACGCTGGATTCCAGGTAGATCAGGGCACTCAGCGCCAGCGAGCCCTTCATGCACCGATGCGCCACCACGTTATGCAGCCTGCCGCCCTTGCAGCGCTCGCAAACCGCCCCCCCGGTCAGCATGGTATAGGCCGGACACAGGAGCTTGAGATCGTGCGCAGTGAGGACGGAGGGAATGCCTTCTTCCGCCAGCAGTCCCAGGATCGACGGCGAAATGTGGTGGTAGATGTTGTGTACGTGGGCGAAATCCGGCCGCCGCGCCCGCAGCAGCTCCTTGAGCTTTGCGCGGGCTTCGAGCGAATAGATGATCTTGCCGGCAGCGGCCAGCTGGTCCATCTTCGAGCCGGACTTGCCGTACTCGATCTCGCTGACGAAATACGGGCTCCACTCCGAAGGCAGGTTCTCCTCATGGACCATGGAGAAGAATGCCGGCTCCCAGCCGGCTTCGGCCATCAGGGCCGCATGACGCAGGTAGACCGCGTCCGCCCCGCCCTTGGGGTAGTGATAGCTGTTGATGTTCAGCAGGGTTGGCATCGGCCGGTCCCGGTCAGGGGCTCCCTGCGGTGCCGTAGCTGCAATCGGGCGGATATCGATCCAGGACCTCCGCCCCGACGGTCGCCATCGTGAACGTACGCCATTCGGGGCCCAGCATCCTGAACCGCCCGATGGCAGCGTCGTTGTTGGTCTTGTGCTGATCCCACTTCGCCGTCTTGTTCAGCCAGTAGTCCGCCCCGGCGCTGAGCATCAGCGGCGGCGGAGAGGACCCGCCGGTCCCCTCCACCCAACGGGCCTGCATCGAGACATACAGTCCCTGGATGTTGGAAGGATCGATCTCCACCCGGCCGGCAGTGGGCCAGAAGTGCAGGTTGTAGCCATCAAGGAACTGCATCCTGGTCACGCCATCCGGCAACTGCGAGATGAGCGTATCCCTAGAACGATCGCCCTTGTAGTCCTCGACATAGGCGTGTCCCGTGACGCCCCGGCCCTTGTAGAGCACCGTCCACCGGGCGCCCGCTCCCCGCGGAAGGACGCAGGCCAATACACGACGGACCTCCACCTGGACCCCGGCGGGCACCTTGCTTCCGCGCACCTTGTAAATCTGGCCCCAGGGTATGAATGCGCGGAAATCGGCTGGCTGGTTCCCCATGCCCACGCGTCCGCTGCGCCCCCAGTTCCACTGTTCTGGCACGCCGCTCGGCGACCGCTCGTGCGGTAACCGCATGTCTTCGAGCAACAGCTCCCGTAAATCAGATGAACGTGCCGGAGCCTGGCCGGCAGGGCTTAGGCCGGCCATCCCCAGCAGGGCAGCCGCACAGGTGACGCGGAACATCTGCCCGAGCCTAGAGGATCGAGTTGATGAAGCTCGCATACTGCTCTCCGACCACTGTCCAACTGGTACGCGCCCGCTCCTGCTGCAGGCGGATGACATAACTCTCCCGCAGAGAGGAATCCGCCATCATCCGCCGCACTGCGCCTACAAGCTCAGACGCGAGCCTCGGCCCTGCAGGAATCCCCAACGCAATGCCTTGCCGTGCCGCTTCCCCGAGGTCTCCCACGTCGCTGCACACCACCGGCACGCCGAATTCGACAGCCAGCTTGAAGACCCCGCTGGTTGAACCCTCGCGATAGGGCAATGCCACCAGGTCCGCCGCACGAAATAGTGTTTCCACTTCCTCGTGTGGCACCCTGCCGAGCATCGCCTTGACGGACGGCGTTGCCGCCACGGCCTCACGGAATTCGCGCGCGTCCGCTGAACCGAGGTCCAGTTGGCCGGCCAGGAGGAAGGCCGACTCCCCTGGCGAAAACTGCCGGGCCGCCTCCACATACTCGAAGCAACCCTTCCTTTCGTCTACATGGCCAAAGAACAGTACCGCAAAGGTTTCTTCCGTGATTTCCAGCTTGGCCCGCGCCTCGGCACGCCCAAGGCGCCCATTGTTGAACAGGCTGTATGAACCATGGGGAATCACGGCGATCGCCCCCTTGTAGCCCAGTTCCCGAACCGTTTCGGCACTGACCTGGGAATGGACGACGAGTCCGTCGAACGCGGAAAAGAAGCATCTGACCGAGAAACGGCTCCAAGGCTTGGGATAGTGGGGCAGCGTGTCGTGAACCGTCAGCACCAACTTGCCGCCACCCAGCCTAAGGAACCTGACCGCAAGAGACTCCAGCAAAGGAAACTTGAGCCAGGATTGGAAAACGACGATGTCCGCGCGCCATGAGAAAAACTCCCGCAGCAGAAAGGACGACAACGACAGCGGATACTGACGCGTCCGCCCAAACAGCTTCCGCACACCGCTCTCATTCCCGGAGAAGTTCCGGTTCGTCACCAGCATCGATGTGAATTTCTTCGACAGCTCCCGATGCAGGCTCAGGGCATAGTCGGTCAAGCCCGAGTTTCCCGTGAAGCAAACGACGTGCAGGCTTTTGGGTTTTGCAGATGATTGAGCCACTTCAGCCACCGTCAATGGCCAAGCGGCGTGGAGCATTGCCACCGGATTTTGCCTGCGCCTCGCGGCGGACGAAAATCTTCCGCCGCATGGGCGCAATGATTGTCAACAGGAACAGGAAGAGCCACGGCTGATAGCACTGAAATGTAATCTCTGAAAAACCCTGCATCGAGAAGAAGGTCAGCAATGCAAGGGAGATACGCGAATCGACGGAATCCATCTCCCGAATGACGCGACTCAGCGTAGAAATGCCTACGACGATGAAAAGGACCAGCGCTATCGTCCCTACGTAGCCTGTGTCGACGAAGGACTGCAGATACGTGCTATGCACATGGATCAGCTCTGGTGTATCACCCCATCCGGCCAGTACAACCCCATAAACCTTCGACACGCCTGAGGAGAAGTGGCCGAAGTGCCCCCAGCCGAAAACATGATCGCTCGTCGGGTTCACGGCCTCCAGAACCACCGGCGCCCATATCAGTTCGCGCCCGCTTAGGACCGATGACCCGTCATCGCGGCTAAGACCCGGGATATTCATCGACGACAATGCGCCAAGGTTGAAGACCGCCAGGAATGAAATCGTCAGGAATGCAACGATGGCCGGACCCGCCAGCCTTGGAAAGTAAGCTCCGACAAGGGCGCTCACGATAGCCGCGGCGAAAGCCCCTCGCGAATCAGTGAGCAGGATACAAACGAAGGTAGGTATCGTCAGAAGAAGGTTCAGGGGCGTCAGCGCCCTTACGCCATACTTTCCTGCGGTCAGCATCCTGATGAGTCCCGCAGCAAACACGGCCGCGCTCGTCGAACCGAACGTGTTCACGCCCCAACTGAGCGGGAAATAGACTCGCAGCATATCGATCCCCATGTACGAGAGGATGACTGCCTTGGTGTTCGCCGCCAGGTTCGAGTCTGCCTGGGGCGAACGCATACCCATGGCCCAGAACACCAAGTTCACGGCACAGAACAGCGCCACCATGACGAGGGCATGATTCAGCGCCGGAGCCATCTCAAGAGGCTTCAGGTTCTGGAAGAAGAAGACAGCCCCGACCGCCATGATTCCGAGCAGCAAAAGTCGATAGGAAATCTCGTTGACTTCGGGAAAAGGCGAAAGCACCCCACGAGTCATCGAGATGAGCTGCAGCAGGATGACGGCCCCTCCCAGATAGAACGCGAGCGTAGGACGATAGTAGAAATTCTTCCGACTTCCCGTGCTCCACATCTGCAGGACACCCAGGGCGGGAAACGCGCAGGCGGCCAGATACAGCGCATTGATCATGACGCCATACCCCAGAACAGCCACCAGTCCCGGACTGAACACCGCCAGGAACAGCATGAATCTGGCATTCGCCAGGGCAAACTTGCGAGCTCGCATCTGCCTGTCTATGAATTGGTCATGGATATCAGCACTTCAAGCTTCCACGCCTTGCAGAGATAGGGCTCATACCTTCAACCCCGCCACCGTCATGAAAATCTCTCGCTTTATCCTATATTTTGGAGAAAAAGGCGACAAAACAGAGAAAATCCCAGCGCGCAACCAGACTTTCCATCTGGGCCATCCCAAGAGAGGGAATATACTGCCATTCAACCGTCGGCCCCACTTTCTTTCGATTTCCGCCGAACTCACCAACCCGGAGCGGGCAAGCCTGCGGATGTAAGCTTCATTTACACGGCCAGGCGGAATCACATGGAGCAGGCGCAGGGCGCCGGTCACCATCAGGGAATGCCCCTGACTCAGCACATACAACGCCAGGTCAATGTCCTCACCGGATGACAATGCAGCGCCCTTGCGCCCTTCAATGCGAACATCCCTCTCGCAATCTTCCACATAGGATCGTGCAAGGGAACGTCTCACGGCGAAACCCGCACCGACCGGAAAGAAGTCCGAATGTCGGAAATCGGCCGTCGTGACGCGCAGGGAACTGGGATAGCGACGGATTGCTATGAGGTTCTCGTACTCGAGGAACCACTTTGGCGGCGGCGCTTCGTACTCCGGATAGATCGCCCCACCAAGCAACCCCAGCTTTTCGTCCGCAAAGGATTCGATGACGCGGTCGAGATATCCCGGGTCAAGGATGTTGTCGTCATCCACGAACAGGATCAATTCCCCCTGAGCGTTGGCGATCGCCGCCTCGCGCGCCGCCGTAAGCCCTTGCCGAGGCTCACGCAGGACCCTCACGGGCAATCCGGCCAGCACGCCCAACTCCTGCACCGAAGGGCTGCTGTTGTTGTCGATCACCAGGAACTCGACATCGTGACGCGAGGCCGCCTGAGGCAGGATCGCCTCCACTACCCTTCGCAGCAGCACGGGCTTGGGATTGTAGGTACATAGCGCTATGGTGAGCTTCATCGCGCTACCACTCCTGCCGCAACCAGCCGAGCACCCGGCGCATGGACTCTTCCTGCCCCACGGGGGGCGTCCAGCCTGCCACGACTTGTGACTTGAATTCCTGCCGGGCGGACATGATGCTCAGGAACATCTGGTCTTCCCGGCTCAAGGGCATGGCCTTGGCCGGCGACAGTTCCCTGCCCTTGAGCTTGACGAACAAGGGGCGCGGCAGGCGCGTCAGCATGCTGCGAGCCCAGGAGCCGGATACCCGTTCGCCGGCGAGGCGGCGGTACAGGGCCCGCGGCTTGACGCCGGCCATGGCTTCGGCCAGTTCCGCCCGCCCCGAAACCGGCAGCGTCATCTGCTCCGGACCGGCATGGACGGGCGATACCTGCAACTCCGCCGCCAACCGATCGATCCAGTAGGACCACGGTACGCTGGCAAATTCGGCCAGATGATGGAAGCGCAATCCCGGCGCGCCCTCGCCCTGTATGGCCAGGTGGGACAAATAGGAAGCTACGTTGGCCACATCGGTGGAGTTCGAGAGCCCGGCCACTCCCTGCACGCCGATCGGCCGCCCCGTCAGCAATCGCTGCACCAGCGGCAATGCCCAGGCCCCCGACGCATAGCCCCAGACATTCCCGAGGCGGACAATGTCCAACGAAAGACCGACCTTCTTCTGAAGTGCCGCGAAGTGATGCTCCGTCTCGATCTTCGCCTCGACGTAGGCCGCATCCCGCACCTCGCGCACAGGAGTCGCGCTAACCGGCCTGTCCAGTGCCAGGCCGAAGACCGCTTGCGTGCTCACATGGATCAACCGCCCCCCGGGCTTCATGAGGCGTTCTACCGCCGCGAATATCAGCCGGTTCTGCGCCGCATACGAGAACAGCGGACCGCTGTTCGGATATGCAAGGTTGATCACCAGATCAAAAGCCGTGGATTCCGTCACCTGGCTTTCGTGCAGGACGTTGTGGAACGAGCCCTCCACAGACAGCTCAGCGGCGCCACGGATGACCGCAGTCACCTGCACCCCGGCTTCCTGCATGGTCTTGAGCAACTGCCGCCCGACGAAGCCGGCAGCGCCGACGACTGCAATGGTTTTCACGCTGCTTGCCTCAGGCATTGGAGAGCGTCTCCAGGATCGTAGTCAGACCGACAAAGCGGAAAGCCGCGAAATCCTCCTGCCCATCGCGCAGGAGGATTCGCCTCAACTGCAGTTCGAAGCACTCGAGAATCTCGGCGTACTGCTCCTCGGCCGAAAGAACGATGGATCCTTCCGCCGTAGCGAGACGGACCCGCGTATCCATCCCCGCGGACAGTGAAATCTTACCCCGCTCCCCGATGATCTCGATAAAGTTGGGCAAGGCCTCAAACCGGCTGAAATGCAGTTGGAATCCCACCGGCGATTGGCCGGCCTTCCCGCCAAGAACCTCGAACCTGGCCTTGAAGTCATGACTGGGTTCCGCCTTGTCCTTGCGGACCTGGATCTTCGACAGTTCCAGATCGGGCCAGAGATCCATGCCCGCCACGAACAGTGCCGTGTCCAGGGTGTGCGAGCCGGTGTCCCACAGGACACCACCGGCAGGGTCGCGAACGGTGTAGCCGGACACGGCTTTCCAGGTGAAGCGCCCGCCCTCGCTCATCCGGATCGCCTGGACTTGGCCGATGGTGCCGAGTTTCACCAGGTCGCGGGCCAGCCGAACCTGGGGAAAGGTACGCCGGAAGTGGCCCACGAAGAGTTCGCTGTTGGCTGCCGCGGCCGCATCGACCACTCGCCTCGCTGCTGCGGCCGAGGTCATGAAGGGCTTCTCGCACAGCACCGCGCGCCCGCTCCTGATGCTTTTGAGGACCAGGTCCTCATGTGTCGATGGCGGCGTAGTGATGATGATGGCGTCGGCCTGCCGGACGAGCTCGTCGAGGGAGGTTGCCTGGGCATTGAACAAGGCAGCGGCCGACTGCGCCTGGGCCTCATTGATGTCCGATACGAAACGCACGCTGTACTCGCTGCGCACCGGAAGCGTCTTCGCATAGTTCGAATGCACGACCGCACCGCAGCCCACCAATCCAATGGAGATCATGAGAATCGCTCAGAAAAGACTTTCGTAGGGCACACGCCTGAACACTTCCAGATGCCCTCCTACCGTGGCATTGAGAACCTCGACGCCGCGGCGTTCGAGTTCCCGCTTTGCGCATTCATATCCGATCTCCATTCGCGCCACATTGGGATCGTGCCAGCGATAACCCGGCCCGAAGTAGTCCGGGTGGATATGGTTGACGTCAGCCTCCTGGGACTGGATGACGTGGTTGACAATCTGATCCTTGGGCACCTGATAGTTATGATCGAACCCGATCATGATGATCTGCTTGCAGCCGAGATAGGCGGCCAGCTGAAGATTGAGGAAGCTGACGGTACCTCCCCAGTAGGCCAGCCGGTCCAGGCGGCTGGAGAACTGCGGGAAGGGGCTGTGCTGCCTCTCGAAGTCCACGTAGAGCTTGCTCTCCGATGCCTCGCCGAGGTGTCGCTTCAGGTCATATGGGAACACCTTCAGGATCGAAGACAGTTCCCTTACCGTGGAGGCTCGATCCTCCGCGACCAGACGGTCCTCGATCGTCAGGATCGTCGGGATGTAGACGAGCTTGTCCCAGATCAGGTAGTGCGCATTGCTGACGATCGTGACCTCGCCGGCCAGGCGGTTCAGGTCGCATTTCAGCAGGCTGGGCCCATTGCCCATCACGAAGCAGCGGCGCCCTTCGTACTTGCCCTTCAGGGCCAGCAGCCTCTCCCGGTTCTGGCGGCCTTCCGGCGTGCAGGACCAGGCTTTGTACCGAAGCCTCGATCGCATGACTCCCGATTTTCGACGCAAATCCAGCTTGAATGGCATTTCAAACCCTTGAGTGAATGATCGTCATGCCCGGACCAGCGGCCACAGGGCAACAACAGAAAGACAAAACAGAAGCACGAGCAATGCCGGAATGCTGGGGCTCAGCAATTCCAGTGCGGACCGCCGCCCGAAGAGCCCCTGGCTCAAGCCATAGCCCACCGGCACGTAGACCAGCAACATCGCGGCGGCCCAGGCGACGGGGATGGCCAGCACATCCAACCCAGGCCATGAAACCACCGCGACACCCACGGCGAACGCTGCCACCAGGGTATTCAGCCAATGCCAGTGCACGACGTTCGACACGGTATAGGCTTGAACCAGCATGCCTCCACAGCGCTCGAGGGCGAGGGCGAGCACGGCGATGGCCATCCAGAGCGGCGGCATGATCTCGGTCTTGCTGCCGGTCAGCGGCAGCAAGACAGGCAGGACGGCCAGCAACCCGAGTCCCAGCACAACGAATACCCAGATCGAACGCCGGATGCCGATGCGGCTGATCTCGACCACGGCTTGCAGGTCCCTTCTGGCATAGCTGCTCGCCATGCTGGGAATCTTGGTGTAGAACGGGGCCTGCGAAATCTGGGAGGCCACCTGCAGCAGGCGCATGGTGAGCAGGAACTGCGCTGCGGCCGTGGCGGAAGCCGTGGCGGCATACCACGCGCAAAGTCCCTGGTTCAGGCCATAACTCATCGCAATGCCGACGCCGCTCTTCCAGGATGATGTGTAGAGTTCGCCGGCGATACGGCGATCGAACAGCGCCGTCCCCTTCCAGGTCTCGCCATGGACGCCCCGCAAAACGGAGCGACGGTGAAGGTGGACCAGGACCAGCAGGGTGCCGCAGTTCACCATCACGATCGATAGGATATCGACCCGCGCCATCGCGAGGATCGTCGAAAGGACCAGGGCGGAGGTCTGAACCTTCGTCTCGCGGAATCGGAGTTCCGCAATGCGATGGCTCGCCTGTAGCCAGGCCTGATGCTGGAAGTTCCAGAAGTAGGCCGTCACCGACAGGACCATCAGCGCCCAACCTGCGGAATAGCTCGCTGAGGGTACCTGGTTCGAGGCAATCCACAACGCCATGCCGCCCGCAAGGACGAAGCAAGCCAGGGTCAACAACAGATAGATGCGACGGACTGTACCTACCACCGCATCGATGGCCCAAAGCTCCTTCCCCGGCTCCTGACCGGCTTTGCCCTCAGCACCCAACCCATACGAAAAGAAACGCACGGCCGTTGGGGTCATGCCCGCATCCACCACGGCCAGCATCGATCCCGGCAGCGATACCGCCAGCCAGAAGACGATGTCAGCCTGGCTGTATCCCCTGAGAACAAAGGGATACAGCACGACGAATGACGCCGCCTTGGTCGCGAACGAACTCCAGGTGGCAAAGGTCGGACTCTTGACCAAGCCTGCCAGGCGTGCGCCGATCGAAGTATTCATGCGGAAGAGCCAGGGCCAGGGCGATCAGGATCGCCAAGCCGTCAAACTCCGAGGAAGCGGAAGATTTTCTCGACCGCGATATGGCTGGTCCGGATCACGGCATCCACAGTGTTGGAACTGTTGTGCGAACCGAACAGACAGCGGTCGCCCAGGTCACGCAAGCCTGAATCGGCCGGCAGAGGCTCCACCTCGAAGACATCCAGCGCCGCGGAATGGACATGGCCGCTGCGCAGGGCCGCCAGCAGCGACGGCTCGTCGATGATCGGTCCTCGCGCGACATTGATCACGCGGATACCCTGCTTCATGCGAGCCAGGGACGCCTCGTTGACGATGTGGCGCGAAGATGGCGTCAACGCACAGGTCACGACGAGGAAGTCCGCCTCATCCAGCCCCTCGGGCCAGGAACGCATCTGAACCCCGGCCGGAACATCCTTCGGGTTGACCACCGGATCGTAGCCAAGGACGGTCATGCCGCAGGCCATGGCGCGGGTTGCGACATTGCGCCCGATGTCGCCCTGGCCCAGCACCGCGCACTTCTTGCCTGCCAGCGAAATGCCGGACGGCTTCGGCCAGCTTCCCTCACGCACACCACGGTCCACGGCAAAGGTCTGGCGCGCCAGGGCGATGATGTAGCCCAGGGCGATGTCCGCGACCTCTTGTCCGAACATCCCGGGGGTATTGGTCACCGGGATGCCCAGATCACCGCAGGCCTTGAAATCGACGTTATCGACGCCGACGCCCCATTTCACGGCCGCCTTCAGGCGTCCGGCCTTGCCGGCCTCGAACACCTCCCGCGTGGCCGGATCATCACCGATGATCCATCCGTCATGCAGGGGGACGATCCGCTTCAGTTCCTCCACCGAAAGAATCTGCACGACTTCCGGAGTGGTTACTTCGATTCCCTTCTCCTCGAAGAGATGGCGCAGTTGCGCCATCTGGCGAAGCATGGGCGGGCAAGTAACCAGAATCTTCTTGGAGTCGCTCACTTGGAAAGTCCCAGATGGTTTGCGGCAATCACGGCAAAATCCCAGTCCGCCTGGTCATCGATATCGATCGACTCGAGGCGCGGGCCTTCAAACAGTGCCGGCTTCCTGCCGATCCTCGCGTTCGTGGCGCGGAAGCTTTCCTTGCTGAAGATGTAGAGGTTGGAGTTCTCCTCGAACCAGGGCTCCAGATCCTGGGTGCGGACGAGATTGTCCGGATCATGGTTGATGGGTGAGCCATCTGCCCGGTAGAACCGGGTCTGGATCTTGTCCACCGTGAACAGGGAATCCGTGGATCCCGCCTTCTTCCCTTCGACATAGGCGGCGATGGCGCCGCGGATGGTGGCCGCAGACAGGAAGGGATTGGTGGTGTGCGTCATCAGGTAGAGATCCGCGTCGACATTCTCCACGTCGTCCGCGAGCACCTTGTTCATGCTGACCAGGTCTCCGCAGATTTCCGGCTTTCGGTCGCGGATCAGGATGCGGTCTGTGTCGATCAGTCCGTGCTCGGCGAGAATCTGCCGGGCATCGGTGTTGATGACGATCTGGTCGATCTCCTCTACTGCCAGGAGCGTATCCAGGATCCAGCGGAACAGCGGCTTGCCGCAGAAGTCGCGGAAGTTCTTGCCCCTGACTCTTTCGCTGTTTGCCTTCATGGGCAGCAGCGCAACGATCTTCATGTCGATATCTCTTACTTGGGATAGAAGTAACGGTACTTGGCCTCGCGCGACAGCACCCGGTGCACGTGATTGCCGCGATAGGCTCCCCAGAACTGCATGAACCGGAACAGAACCACCTCCAGGATCACCTTCCTCATCCTGCGTTCCTGCATGGCAACGCCCATGTCCAGCAGCACGGAACTCAGGAAGAAGCGAATGAAGTCGCCGAAGCTCAGGTGCACCTCAGGGAGGATCTTCTGCAGGGCGATGGCTTCGCGCTCATAGCGGCGCTTGACCTGCCGCCAGCTCTCTTCATGCAGGTGATAGACGGCGGCGTCCGCGCAATAGGCCAGCTTGTGGCCGTGCAGCATGATGCGCTTGCCCAGTTCCATGTCCTCGAGGCCGGTCAGGGCCTCGTCGAAGCGGAAACGCTCCCAGGCTGCCTTGGCGATGGCGCTGTTGGCATTGTTCACGAAGAAATCTTCCTGCGGAATCCTGGAGGATTCGGGGAAATACTTCTTGAACAGCTGGCACTCGCTGAACTTGCTGTCGCCGTTGCCCACCTGGCGACCGTAGGTGTAGGTCGCCACTCCGTCACGGATGGGGGCCACCAGATCGGCCAGCCAGTTCTCGCCGCAGGGGATGCAGTGTCCGCTTACGAAGACGAGGATATCCCCCCGGGCCGCTTCGCAGCCCATGTTGAGCGAACGGCCGAATGTGAACTCGCTCTTCTGTATGGTGACGATGCGCGCGTTGTTTGCGGCGGCGATCTCCTTGGTGCCGTCCGTGGATCCGGAATCCACTACCACCACTTCCACCTCGAGGTCCGGGGTCCGCTGCCGCGCTATCCCGGCGAAGAGCGCGGGCAGATGCCGCGCTTCGTTCAAAGTGCGAATGACGATGCTGATCAGCATGATTCAAATCGAAAGAGCGTCGGGATCGAGCGCGAGACGGAAGGAAGGATTCGTGCGGGTATAGATGATTTCGATCTCTTCGCGGTAAGCCTGGTTGGGTTCGAACATGTCGTAGTGCATCGGCACCACGGTGCGCGCGCCGATCTCCTCGGCGAACTTGAAGGCCTCGCGGATCGACATGTTGCCGACGATGCCTGCCCGATCGCGGAAGAAATTGCACTCGTTCACCGGCAGCAGCGCCACGTCGATCGGGCCACAGGCCCTTACCTTTTCGATCAGGCATTCGTGCACGCAGGTATCGCCCGTGTGAAGGAAACGCTTTCCCTCCCATTCGATGACATAGCCCAGGTACCGGAGGAATCCCTGGGAGTCCTGCTCCATCAGCTTGTGTGCTGCCGGGACAGGAGTCACCACTATCGTCGGCGCGATCTGCAGGCGATCGCGATTGGCGACGATCAACCGGGAAGAATCGATCCCCTTGCCCGCCAGGTAGTCGATCACGATCCGCGGCCCCACGAAGCGGCACGCCGGCGATGCCTGGGACAAGGGCAACAGCGTTTCAATATCGCAATGGTCCATGTGCACATGCGAGATGAGCACATAGTCGGCATCCGCAATGTGTTCAGGCCGCATCGGCGCCGGCCGCAAACGGCGCAACGCCGGCCCCTCCACCTTCTCCACCTGATCCGAGAGATACGGATCGACAAAGAGTACGAAACCGCCGGCCTCGAGCCGGAATCCCGCCTGCCCCAACGCGGTGACGCTGAACCTTGGCATGGCTGTCAACTTCCGTCCGTCGCGGCCGACTACCGCGGAGCAGCGCCGTACTTGTTGCTGTAGCTGTACGTGTAATAGGAGCTGTAGTAGCCGTAGCCTCCGCCGCGGATACCCACCTGGTTGAAGATGATGCCGCGCAGCTGCACGCCGGCCTGGCGCAGGCGACGCACCGTTTCCTCGACCATGCGCATGGGATGTTCGCCCTCCTTGAGCACCATCAGCACACAACCCGCCATCCGGCCAATGATGCTGGCATCCGTGACCGGCAGCACCGGGGGGGTGTCCACGATCACGAGGTCGTAGGTCTCCGACAGGTGCTTGAGGAACTGCACGAAACGTTCGTGCAGCAGCAGTTCAGACGGATTGGGAGGGATCGTTCCGTTGGTGATCAGCGAAAGGCCGGCGACCGGAGTCTTGCGGATGACGGATTGCATGTCGGCATTCCCGGCGACATAGTCGCTGATACCCGGCGCCGCGGTTTCGCCAATGTAGCGATGCAGGTAGCCTCGACGCAGATCGCAATCGACTACCACGACCTTCTTGCCGCTCTTGGCCAGTACCGCGGCGAGGTTCATGGAGACGAAGGACTTGCCCAGGCCCGGGGTCGGGCCCGTCAGCATGACGATGTTGTTCTGCGCCTCGAGCAGCGCGAACTGCAAGGACGTTCTCAGGCTGCGCAGAGCCTCGATGGCTACATTGTCCGGCTCGACCTCGGCCAGGATGTGGGTACCCTCCTGCTTCCTGCGCAAGGCCATCGCTACACGCTTTTGCCGCCCCGTGTAGGGAACCGCCGCGTAGGTCGGCAGCCCGAGCACGCGCTCGACTTCGTCAGGCCTGCTGACGCCCCGGAACAAGGCCTTCTGCAGGAACAGGAAGCCGACGCCGAGAACCAGGCCGATGAAGACGCTGACGGCGCCTACCACGATGGAAACCGGGCTGGTCTTCTTGTTGGGGATGAGCGGGTAGTCGATGATGCGGACGTTGCCGACTGTACCCGCCTTCGCCACCTGCAGCTCCTGGGCGGAGTTCAACAGCGTGGTGTAGATTTGGCTGTTGACCTCCAGTTCACGCATGAGGCTCAGCACTTCCTGCTGTGTCTCAGGCAGCGTTTCCGTGCGCTTCTTGATGCTGGCCTGCTCGGAATCGAGTGCGCGAATCTGTGCATCGAGCGCCTGCACCACGGGATGCTGCGCGGTGAACCGCTGGGTGGCCTGCTGCCGCTGCCCCATCAGTTCCAGGCGCTTGGTTTCGAAATCGACGCTCTGCTGCAGCACCAGCTCGGTTTCCTTGGTGACGTTTACCGAACCTTGCTTGAGCTGGTATTCGTTGAGTTTGGCCTGCGCTGCATCCACGCGCCCCTTGATCTCGGGCAACTGCTGCTGCAGGAACTCCAGTGACTGCTCCGCCTCGGCGGAACGGCGCTCGACATTCTGCCGGAGATATGCGTCTTCCATCTGCTGGATGACATCGGCCACGTAGCTGGCGCTGGGCCCCCGCACCGTGAGGCTGATCACTCCCGACTGCTTTCCGGCCTCGACAACCTTGAGGTGCTTCTGCAGATCGGTCAGCACTTCCATGAAACTGAGGCGGACCACGCTGAACCGGGTGCCTGGATGAGAGCGCAGTTCTTGCACGAACAGCGTGATGGGGCCCGCGCTGGATTCGGCGGACAGCAGGACACCCACCTGCCCACGCCAGATCTTGCTGTCATCCTCCGGGTCCTGCAGGCTGAACTGGCCGTTGCCCAGGGCCGTCAAGCGGAAGGGATCGCCCAATAGGGCTTCCGGCACGGTGAACTGGGTGACTTGCAGCTTCTCGCCCCCCCAGGCGTATCGGCTGTTCGTGAACAGCGCGGGCTGCAGCGCATCGCCCTCCACCCGCTTGCGCGCGATGAACCGCCCGAAGATCGGGAAATAGCTCGCCTCCGCCTGGACCTCCAGCTTGAGCGCGCTGATCACCTTCCCCAGCACCATGCGGCTCTTGAGAATCTGGATTTCGGCCTCGGTTTCCATCGGCGCACCGAACAGTGAAGCAAGGTCCCCCATTCCCCCGCCCATGCTCTTGGCATTCTGCTCCACCTGCACCATGCCGTTGGATTCAAACACGGGCCGGGCGGCGATCAGATAGAGGATGCCGAGGACACAGGCTGCCGCCACGAAGGCCACGATCGTCCAGCGACCGGACCACAGGGTGGAAACGAGTTGGCCCAAGTCCAACTCGCCGTCCTCCTCCTGAGCCTGGAAGGAACCTTGCAGCGGTACAGGTGCGCTATCAGCTTTCATTGTTGCTTCGCAGTATGAATCAGAGACTTGCAGCTACAGATCAAAAATGGGGTCGGACCAGAGGAGCAGCTGCTCATCCGTGAAGGTACGCAGCATCCCCACCAACGGATTCAGGACCGTTATTGAGTCAGGGCATCGACCTGGTAGACCGCCGTAATCGTCGGCAGCAACTGACCGATCACGAGGTTGTACTGGCTGAACGCCGTGGCCTTGACGTAGACCACGTCGCGCGGCTCCATCGTGAATTCGCCCGCGAGCAGCAAGCCCTCGGGCCGCGACAGATCCACCGCATAGATGGAAGCGCTTTCACCGAGCTTCTTCGGCCTGCGGAAGACGAGCACGCCGGAATCGTTCGCCGTGACGCGATCCAGTCCGCCCGACTTGGTCAGGGCCTCGGTCAACGTCAACTCCTGCTGCCCCATCGTGACCGCCCCCTGGCGGGCCAACTCGCCCAGGACGAAGACCTGGTCGTTGTTGGCATCCGGCACATGGACGATGTCGCCCGCCTTGAGCAGCGGATTGATCGCAGGCACGTTGCCCGAGAGCAGGCCGGCCAGGTCAACCTCGTAGCTCTTGCCGCTGCGAATCAGCAGCGTCGTGCGGCGGCTGGCGCCCGGATTCAGGCCGCCACGCTCGTTCAGCGCCTCGAGCAGTCCCTTGGTGGTATCGTCGAGCGTTACCACGCCCGGATTCTTGACCTCACCGGTCACCTGTACACGGCTCGATCGGTAAGCTACGACCCGCACATCCACCTGAGGATTCTTGACGACAACCGCCAAGTCCTTGGTGATGCGCTCACGGACCTGGCGGATGGTCTGGCCACTGGCCTGGAAGACGCCGACATAGGGAAAGAAGATCTTGCCGTCGGCGCCCACGAGCTGACCCGCGGAAACCGGATCGCGGGTCACGGCGCCAAAGGGATTGGTGAGCTCCAGGTGATCCCACACGACGATCTGCAGTACGTCTCCGGGACCGATCAGGTACTCCGCCGGCGCGCCGGCCGCAGACGCCGGCACCAGGTCTGCTTCCACAGCATCGCTTCCGCCCTTCGGCGTACCAGGACCTGCCGCGACAGCCGACGGGGGAAGTGTCTCGGGCGCTCTGGAGGATGAAGCCGTCCGCGAGCGCAACGAAGCCAGGACCTCCGGCGTCACTTCAATGACCCGATAGCCCGGACTGGCATCCGGATGATCTCCGCTGGCGCTCACGCGCAAACCCGGCACCAGCGCACAGCCGGACAACAGGACAACGGAAGAGAGCAGCCCACCGAGGACAGATTTGCTGATAGTCATCGCTTTCTCTCGAACTTGATTCTCGTCTTGCCTTGCGGGAAACAAAAGCCGCAGACACCAAATGTGGATCATATCGCAACCGCAGCGGATGCCGTGTAATAAGTTTCTTACACTCGCAGCTTTAGCCACTACGCCCGTATATGTCCTCGAACCTCACAATATCGTCCTCGCCCAGATAGCTTCCAGACTGTATCTCTATGATTTCAAGAGGAATACTTCCTGGGTTCTCCAATCGATGCTTGTTGCCCAATGGAATGTAAGTGGACTGATCCTCCCGCAGCAGGAACACCTTGTCTTCGCAAGTGACTCTGGCCGTGCCGGACACCACGACCCAATGCTCTGCACGATGATGGTGCATCTGCAGCGACAGCTTCTGGCCCGGGCTCACCAGAATACGCTTGACCTGGAACCGGTTTGCCAGGGCGATGGTCTCGTACCAACCCCAGGGCCGATAAACCCTCGGGTGGAATTGTGCCTCGGGTCGCCCGGATTCTTTGAGACGGGCCGCAAGCTTTTTCACATCCTGCGCTTTCTGCCGCGGCGCGATCAGCACAGCGTCGGCAGTTTCGACGACGATATGCCCCTCGACGCCAACCAAGGCCACCAGCCGCGACGTGGCACTCACCAAGTTGTTGGACGCTCCCTCGAGCATCACGTCACCCTTGGCCACGTTTCCACCCGAATCCTTGATCGGCAGGGTATCGAGATACTCCCAGCTGCCGACGTCGTCCCAGCCGGCATTCATCGGAACCAGGGCGGCCAATGCCGTACGTTCCATGACCGCATAGTCGATGGAATCGGACCGGCACCGGGAAAAGCTCTCGCGGTCCAGACGCACGAAATCCATGTCGGCGCGGCCCCTGGCATAGCTTTCCGTGGCATCCGCCATCATCTGCGGTTCCAGCCGGCCGAGTTCGGAGAGGAACACGTCGGCCCGGAACAGGAAGAGCCCCCCATTCCAAAGATGATTGCCAGACGCCAGGAACCCCTCTGCGGTGTGACGGTCGGGCTTTTCGATGAACCGATCGACCTGGAAAGCCTCTGTGCCTTCCAGGGCAGCGCCCACCTTCAGGTAGCCGAATCCCGTCTCGGCGCGGGTCGGCACGATACCGAAAGTCACGATGCGCCCCTGCTGCGCGGCGCTGATCGCGGCCTGGGCTGCTGCTACAAAGGCCGCTTGGTCGGCGATGGCATGGTCGGCCGCCATCAGGAAGACCAGCGTCTCCGGACCGTACTTCTCTCGCGCAAAGGCGGCTGCGACCGCAGCCGCGGGCGCCGTATTGCGCGCCGCAGGCTCCAGTACGATAGAGCACTCCACGCCAACCTGGCGCAACTGCTCGGCGGCCAGGAAGCGATGCTGCTCTCCGCAGATGACCAATGGCGGCAGGGCACCCGGCAGCGCGACCGCCCGCAAGGCCGTGCCCTGCAACAGCGAATGGTCGTCAATCAGGCTCAGGAACTGCTTGGGGTACTGCTCACGCGACTGCGGCCACAGGCGTGTGCCGGAACCCCCGGCCAGCAAGACGGGCAGAATATGCTGTTTATTCATGAAATTGGAGCAATGTGAGCGACGAGATGGAGCACTATCGCAGACTTTCGATCAAAGTCAGAATTTGCTGCGTTTTCTCGCGCATCAGCCCCTCGTCCCCCCTGGTCTCGACGTTGAGACGGATGACCGGCTCGGTATTCGAGCCCCGGAGATTGAACCGCCACTGCGGAAACTGGACGCTCAGACCGTCCGTCCAGTCAATCTCGCCATCCTGGTATCGCTGCGCAACCGCGCGCAAGACGGATGCCACATCGCCCACCGTGCGATTGATCTCTCCGCTGGCCGGATAGCGCCGGATGCGCTCGCTGACCAGTGCCGAAAGCGGCTGGCCGGCCGCCTTCACCAGCTCAGCGACCAGCAGCCAGGGCAGCATGCCGCTATCGCAGTACGCGAAATCCCGGAAGTAGTGGTGGGCACTCATCTCGCCGCCGTAGACGGCATCCTCGTGGCGCATGCGCTCCTTGATGAAGGCATGCCCGGTCTTGGACTGGATCGGCGTACCACCCGCCTCGCCGACCATCTCGATCGTGTTCCAGGTCAACCTCGGATCGTGGACAACGCGTTCACCGGGACTACGCTGCAGCAGAGCCTGCGCCAGCAGGCCCACGATGTAATAGCCCTCGATGAAGTCGCCGCTCTCATCGAACAGGAAGCAGCGATCGAAATCTCCGTCCCAGGCCACACCGAAGTCCGCGCCATGCCGCCTGACCGCCTCCGCGGTGGCGCCGCGGTTCTCCGGAAGCAAGGGGTTGGGTATGCCGTTGGGGAAGCTGCCATCGGGCTCGAAATGGACTTTCACCAGATCGAACGGCAGTCGCGGCGCCAGCGCCTCCAGCAGGGGGCCCGCAGCGCCATTGCCCGGATTGACGACGATTTTCAGGCGCCGCCCTCCAGGCGTGGTGAACCCGGCCAGGAAGTCGACCAGGGAGGCGCGGAAGTCCGCCCGGATCATGGTAGGCAGGCCGGATGGCGCCCGGCCCTGGGAGGCCGCCGTTGCGGCCTCCAGATCCCTCAAGCCGGAATCTCCTGAAACCGGCACCGCCCCGGCGAGCACCAGCTTCATGCCGTTGTAGTCGATGGGGTTGTGACTGGCGGTCACTTCGATCGCGCCGTCGATCCCGGGCTGCTGGGCCGCCCAGTAGACCTCCTCGGTGCCGCAGAGGCCGAGATCCAGCACCTCGACGCCCTCGGCAGACAGGCCATGCGCCAGAGCATGCAGCAGGGCCTCGCTCGAATGGCGGATATCACGGCCCAGGGCAACCCGCTTGGGCGAAAACCGGCGGGCGAAGGCTCCCCCCAGCCTGAACGCAATGTCTTCGTTCAGTTCACCGGGAACCTTGCCGCGAATGTCATATGCCTTGAAACAGCTCAATCCGTTGACCATTTTTCATGCGCCCGTACAGCATTTCTGCCCGGCACTCGGTCCGGGCAGGCTAGACATCTACAAATTGTTCGGCCGCTCCGGCTCTTTCAGGCGATCAGGTGAAACCCGCAATCTGCGGCAGACGGTCGTTTCGGGCACTCAAAATGCGACGCATGGACCTTCAGCGCCCACCGAGACAAGATGAACGTCAGTAGGCCTTCTCGTCACCCTGCAGCGCCCGGAGCACGGTCAGGACGATGATCTTCAGGTCCATCGTGAAGCTCACGGTACGGCAGTAGAAGGTATCGAAACGAATCCGATGGGTCATGTCGCGCACGCTGCGCGTCTCGCCGCGGCAACCTGAAACCTGGGCCAGCCCGGTCACCCCCGGGCGTACCCGGTTGCGCAGGACATAACCCGGCACGACATCGGCGAAGACATGGTCCAGCTCGGCCACGTGCGGGCGCGGGCCCACCACCGACATATCGCCCAGAAGCACGTTGATGAACTGGGGAAGTTCGTCGAAATTCGAGCGGCGCAGGAATGCGCCTACGCGGGTGATGCGCGGGTCGTTCTTCTGCGCCTGCGCGAACCTTGCCTGGGGATCGTGCGTCATGGTCCGGAACTTCAGGCAGCTGAAGGTTTCGCCGTTCAGCCCGACGCGGCGCTGGCGGAACAGGATGGGACCCCTGGAATCCAGGCGGATCGCCAGAGCGATCAGGGGAAAGAGCCAGATACCCACCAGCAGCAGGAAGGTAACCGAGAACAGGATGTCAAAGGGCCGCTTGCCATAGCAGGCATACAGCCTCAGCGGCGACCGGACCTTCGTGTCGACCTCGTTGCTGGCACGATAGCGTTGCAGTTCCTTCGTGCGCTTCAGCAGCAGCAAGGCTTCGGCTTCTGCCTGCACGGAAACCTCCGGGTGACTTCCCACGCTTGCGACCTCCATGGAATCTCCCCGGAACATTCTGCTAGACGCCGGCTGGCTACTCATAGTCAATGCTCAGCAATTTTCTGAATTTCGGCGCAACACCAGCTTCCCTGCCAAGCGCCCTCCATACCCAACCCATCTCGCCAATAGGCGAAGCAGCTTCCGGATCTGCTCTACGCGCCCCTCAGGGGATGCGAATCATGCCTCGCCAAGATCCTTGCCGCAATGCAGCATGAAGCATGCCACTGAAAGATGGAAACAACTGTGACAAGCCTCTCAAGCCCTGAACAGACCTCAAAAGAGGGGCATTCCCCGGCTTCTGTCCAGGTCAGGGCATCTCGTCGATTTCCTTGTCCTGCGGGGGCAGCAGGTCCTCCCGGGAAACGCCCAGGGCAACGGCCAGGTTGGTGGAGATGTAGATGGACGAATAGGTGGCGACGATCACGCCGAACAGCAGGGCCGCCGAGAAGCTATGCACCGTTGCCCCGCCCAGGGTCAGCAGGGCGATCAGCACCAGCGAGGTCGCGACGTGCGTGATGATCGAGCGCAGCAGTGTCTGGTTGACGGAAAGATTAACAACATCAAGGACATCCGACCTTCTCTCGCCGATCAGGTTCTCGCGCACGCGATCGAAGATGACGATGGTTTCATTGTTCGAGTAGCCCATCAGCGCCAGGATGGCCGCCAGGGTGGTGATGTCGAACTCGATATCGAACAGGGCCAGGAAGCCCAGGACCATGATGACGTCGTGGACCACCGCTGCCACCGCGCCGACCGAGAACTTCCACTCGAAGCGGAACATGATGTAGACGGCGATGCCGATGAAGGCCACCAGCAAGGCCAGGCCGCCATCGTTGAACAGTTCCTCGCCTACCTGCGGGCCGACGAACTCGATGCGCCGCAGTTCGATCCCCTTGTCCTTGGCGTGCAGGGCATTCAGCACCTGGCTGCTGACCTCGGCCGTGCTGGCTTCCTTGGCCGGCGGCAGGCGGATCAGCAGGGCCGAGGCGCTGCCGAAGTGCTGCACCATGGCATTGTGATAGCCCGCCTCCCCCAGTTCCGAGCGGACTTCCTCGAGCTCGACCGGCTGGGGATAGGACACCTCCACCAGCACGCCGCCGGTGAAGTCGATGCCGAAATTGAGGCCGTGGAAGGCGATCAGCAGGATCGCCACCACCGTCAGGATGCCCGACCCCCACAGCCCGGTCTTGCGCTGGGCCATGAAGTTGATGTTGGGTACTTTGGCGAAGATTTTCATGACTCTGGATAACCTTTCAGGGCCCGATCACCAGACCGGCACGTCCTTGAGGGGACGCTTGGCGAAGAACAGCTGGGCCAGCGCGCGCGAACCGACGATGGCGGTGAACTGCGAGCAGACGATGCCGATGGCCAGGGTGATGGCGAAGCCCTTGATGGGGCCCGCACCCAGCGCGAACAGCGTCATGGTGGCGATCAGCACCGTGATGTTGGCGTCGGCAATGGTCAGGAAGGCACGCTCGTAGCCCGCCTCGATCGCCGCATGGGGCTTCATGCCGTTGCGCAGTTCTTCACGAATTCTCTCGTAAATCAGCACGTTAGCGTCAACGGCGATACCCAGGTGCAGCACGATGCCGGCGATGCCGGGCATGGTCAGCGTGGCCTGGAGCAGCGACAGGATGGCGGCCACCAGGACGGTGTTCATCAGCAGCGCCGCGACCGCGAACAGGCCGAACACGCGGTAGTAGACCACCATGAACAGCGCCACCAGGGCCATGCCCAGCACGGCGGCGGCGATGCCGCGGCGGATGTTGTCGGCGCCCAGGCTGGGACCGACGGTGCGCTCCTCGACGATTTCGACCGGGGCCGCCAGGGCGCCGGCCTTCAGCAGCAGCGCCAGGTCGTGGGCCTCCTTGCTGGACAGGCCGGTGGTCTGGAAGCGCTTGCCGAACACGCCGCGGATGCTGGCGATGGAGATGATCTCCTCGACGTCGCGGTGCTCGCGGATCGCCACGCCCTGGGCGTTGTAGTTGGTGACGACCTCGCGCTCCTTGAACAGCACGGCCATCGGCTTGCCGACGTTGCGCTCGGTGAAGGCGAACATGCGCTTGGCCGCCGCGCCGTCCAGCACGACGCTGACCGCCGGGCCGCCCTGCTCGTCCACCGTGGCGGCGGCGTCGACCAGGTTGTCGCCGCCGGCGATGATCTCGCGCTTGAGCAGCACCGGGCGGCGGTCCTCGCGGGTGTAGAACAGCTCGGTGCCGGCGGGGGTGATGCCGCTGGCGGCGGCGGAATAGGCGTCGGCCTCGTCCACCGCGCGGTACTCCAGGGTGGCGGTAGCCCCCAGCAGTTCCTTGACGCGGGTGGTGTCCTGCACGCCGGGCAGCTGCACGACGATGCGGTTGACGCCCTGGCGCTGCACCAGCGGTTCGGCCACGCCGAGCTGGTTCACGCGGCTGCGCAGGGTGGTGAGGTTCTGCTGGACGGCGAAGTCGACGATGCGCTTGGCTTCCTGCTGCGACAGGGCGATCTGCAGCTGGGTGGGGCTGTTGGCCGGCACCGTCAGGGCGTACTCGGGGAAGTTGCGCGCGATCAGCTTGCGCGCCTCGTCCAGGGTCGCGGCGTCGGCGAACTCCAGCACCGCGGCGCCGGAGGCCTCGCGACGGCCGGTGTAGCGCACGTCTTCCTTGCGCAGGAAGGCCGGCACGTCGGTGATGATGCGCTGCACGGCCTTCTTGTTGACCTCGTCCAGGTCCACTTCCAGCAGGAAGTGCACGCCGCCGCGCAGGTCCAGGCCCAGGTTCATGGGCTTGGCACCGATGGAACGCAGCCAGCCGGGCGTCTTGGAGGCCGAACTCAGAGCCACCACGTAGCCCCGCCCCAGCTCGCGCTTGAGCTGCTCCGAGGCCTGCAACTGGGCGTCGGTGTCCGGCAGGCGGACTACCCAGTGGCCGTCCTCGACGCCGCTGGCGATCGGGGCCAGCTTCCGGGCCTCCAGGGCCTTGGCGACGATGTCGGCGAAGTCCGCCGGCAACGGGTCGCCCGACTCCATCGTGATCTGCACCGAGGGATCGTCGCCGTAGATGTTGGGCGCCGAGTACAGCGCGCCGAATACCAGTGCCAGGACCAGGACGACGTACTTCCAGCTTGCGTAAGGCTTCATGAGGCGGATCTCGCCAGGATATGGACCCCTGCCTGCCGCAGGGGACGGCCTGCGGGGCGACCGCCCCGCAGGCTCTCTATCCCTCCACTAATCGGAGGGAAATCAGTTTCTTACAGACTCTTCAGGGTGCCCTTGGGCAGCACGCTGGTGATAGCCTGCTTCTGGATCTTGACGCTCACGCCTTCGGCGATATCCACCGTCAGGTAGGCCTCGCCGATGCCGGAGACTCGGCCCGCCAGTCCGCCGCTGGCCACCACCTCGTCGCCCTTGGCGATCTTGTCCAGCATCTGGCGGTGCTCCTTGGTGCGCTTCATCTGCGGACGGATCAGCAGGAAGTAGAACACCACGATCAGGACCATCAGCGGCGCGAACTGCATGACCAGGCTGGGCTGGGCGGCGGCCTGCTGGGCGTAGGCCGGCGAAACGAAGAAATCCAACACGTAAAGCTCCGGAATTAGAATGATTCTTGAAAATCGGGCGGCGGATTATGCCACGACCCGCTGCCGCTCAACCGTTTACCCCCGAACCCATGGACAAACCGGGCCAACCCCTCCTCGATGGACGTGGCAGGCCAGAAACCGGCGTCGCGCTTCAGATCATCCACGACAGCATAAGTTCGGCAGTCCGCGAACATCTCTTGCCCTATCGCCTCAAATTCACCCGCGACAGGATTCCGGTGGGATTGCCGGCCGCTGCCCGGCGGACGACGCGGGTCACCCCAGGGCAGCGTCGTCGATTTCGGGGGTGAGGCGCCCTCGCCGTTCAGATGGCCGCAGGCCATGACCTCGCCGTCCATCTGATCCGCCGCGGACACGATGAGCCCCTCGAAGCCTGCTGCCCCGGCAATTCCTGTCTTCACGATAGGCACGCCTAACCGCGCCGGTCCGCGAGCCCGCACCGTGAGTTCCAAGCACCAGTCATTTGTGCAGTGAGTCTCGCCTGCCCCTGCAGCCCCCCTTTTCGGACAGGACTTGCAAGGGGTGTCTCCGGTATCCTTGACCCGTGGTCTTCCAAGTCCAATCCCCGAATCAATGAAACTCCTCATCACCGGCGGAGCCGGCTTCATCGGCTCTGCGCTCATCCGCTACCTGATTCGTGAAACCGAGCACGAGGTCGTCAACGTCGACTGCCTGACCTACGCCGCCCATCCGAGTTCGCTCGAGGAAACGACAGCCAGCCTGCGCTACCGTTTCGAGAAGATCGACATCCGTGACGCCGCCGCGCTATCCAGAGCCTTCGCGACCCACCAGCCCGACGGGGTCATGCACCTGGCTGCCGAATCGCATGTGGATCGCTCCATCGACGGTCCGGCGGATTTCATCGACACCAATATCGTGGGCACCTTCCGGCTGCTCGAAACGGCGCTCGCCTACTGGCAGGCCCTGCCGGAACCGCGCCGCAGCGGTTTTCGCTTCCATCATATTTCCACCGACGAAGTCTATGGCTCGCTCGGCGAAACGGGCTATTTCACCGAAACCACGCCTTACGCCCCCAATAGTCCGTATTCCGCCAGCAAGGCCAGTTCGGACCACCTCGTCCGCGCTTGGCATCACACCTACAAGCTGCCGGTCGTCATCACGAACTGCTCGAACAACTATGGCCCCTTCCAGTTCCCGGAAAAGCTGATTCCGGTGGTGCTGCTCAATGCCCTGGAGGGCAAGCCCCTGCCCGTCTACGGCCAGGGGACCAACGTGCGCGACTGGCTCTACGTGGAGGATCATGCGCGCGCGCTGTGGACAGTGTTCCGCCATGGCGTCAACGGCGAGCAGTACAACATCGGCGGCCACAACGAAAAGCGCAACATCGACCTGGTGCGACACCTCTGTACACTGCTCGATGAGCTGCGCCCGGACCCGGCAGGCCCGCATGAGCGGCTGATCCGCTTCGTCGAGGACCGCAAGGGCCACGACCTGCGCTACGCCATCGACGCATCCAAGATCGAACGCGAACTGGGCTGGAAGCCGCGGGAAACCTTTGAGACCGGCATCCGCAAGACCGTCCTGTGGTACCTGGAACACCTTGACTGGTGTCGCATGGTCCAGGGCACCCAGGGGCGTGAACGCCTCGGCCTGCGGAGGGCCTGAACCACATGAAGGGCATCATCCTCGCCGGCGGCAGCGGCACCCGCCTCTATCCCTCGACCACGGCCGTTTCCAAGCAGCTGCTGCCGGTCTACGACAAGCCGATGGTCTACTATCCCTTGTGCACGCTGATGCTGGCGGGCATCCGGGACATCCTGATCATTTCCACGCCCCAGGACACGCCGCGCTTCGAGCAGCTCCTGGGAGATGGCAGCCAGTGGGGCATCCGCCTCAGCTATGCGGTACAGCCCAGCCCCGATGGTCTCGCCCAGGCCTTCCTCATCGGCGAGAGCTTCATAGACGGCGATGCCTGTGCACTGGTCCTGGGAGACAACATCTTCCACGGCCATGACCTGGTCCACGCGCTGCAGCGGGCGGCAGGGCGCGAAAATGGCGCGACCGTGTTCGCCTACGCGGTCAACGATCCGGAACGCTACGGCGTCGTCGCGTTCGACTCCGACGGCAAGGTGCTGTCCCTCGAGGAAAAGCCCAAGCAGCCCAAGTCCCGCTACGCCGTCACCGGCCTGTATTTCTATGACGCCAATGTCGTCGAGATGGCCAAGCAGGTGCGCCCGTCCGCTCGCGGCGAACTGGAGATCACCGACCTCAACCGCCTGTACCTGGAGCAGGGCAACCTGACCGTGGAGCTGATGGGCCGCGGCATGGCCTGGCTGGACACCGGCACCCATGACTCCCTGCTGGATGCGGCTGTTTTCATCCAGACGCTGGAAAAGCGCCAGGGACTCAAGATCGCCGCCCCCGAGGAGGTCGCCTACCGGAGCGGATTCATCACGGCGGAGCAATTGCGCGCTCTCGCCAAGCCCCTGATCAAGAGCGGCTACGGCAACTATCTGATGCGCATTCTCGACGAGCAGGTGTTCTGAAACCTCATGCAAGCCATCCGCACTGCCCTGCCGGACGTCATCCTGCTCGAACCGAAGGTGTTCGGAGACGACCGTGGGTTCTTCATGGAAACGTTCAACGTCCAGACCTTCCAGCGCCTGACGGGCTGCGCGAAGCCTTTCGTGCAGGACAACCATTCCCGGTCCACGCGCGGGGTGCTGCGAGGGCTGCACTACCAGCTCGGTGCGCGCCCGCAGGACAAGCTGGTCCGCGCCGTCGCCGGCAGCATCCTCGATGTGGCGGTCGACATCCGGCGCGGCTCCCCCACTTTCGGCAAGTGGGTGGGTGAGATCCTGAGCGCGGAAAACAAGCGCCAGCTCTGGGTTCCCGTCGGTTTCGCGCATGGATTCATCGTCCTGTCCGAAACAGCGGAAGTGCTTTACAAGGTTACCGACTACTACGACCCGCAGGGCGAGCGCGCGATCCGGTGGAACGATGCCGACATCGGGGTGGACTGGAACTACCAGGGCGAACCCTTGCTGTCGGCCAAGGATGCCGTGGCCGCGGCATTCCGCGACGCCGAGGTGTTCCCGTGAGCGTGGCGCCACGGCGGATTCTGGTGACGGGGACCACCGGCCAGCTTGGCCGCGCTCTGCGCGACTGCCTGCCCGCCGGAAGCCAATGGCTCGAGCCCGGTGCGCGCCTCGACATCACCGATGAAGGCTCGGTTTCGGCGACGATCGCCCGGCTCAAGCCCGACCTCATCATCAATGCGGCGGCCTATACCGCGGTCGACAAGGCGGAGTCCGACGCGGCTTCCGCCTACCGCGTCAATCGCGACGGCCCCGCCTCTCTGGCCAGGGCGGCGAGAGAGGTCGGCGCCCGCCTGGTACATGTCTCCACCGACTTTGTCTTCGACGGCGCCAAGGGGCGCCCCTACCTGCCGGCGGACCCTACAGCGCCCATCGGCGCCTATGGCAACAGCAAGCAGGCCGGCGACGAAGCCGTGCAGCAGATCCTGGGCCAGGATGCCCTGATCGTCCGTACCGCCTGGGTCTACTACCCTGGCGGCGCGAACTTCGTGCGCACCATGCTCCGGCTGATGCAGGAGCGGCCCGAGGTTCGTGTCGTGGCCGATCAGGTCGGCAGCCCCACCCATGCCGGGGGATTGGCCGAAGCGATCTGGCGACTCACCGAGGCCGGCGCAGGCGGCCTGCATCACTGGACCGACGCCGGGACTGCCAGCTGGTACGATTTCGCGCATGCCATCCGCGACCTCGGCATGCAGCAGCGGCCCGAAGCGGCCTGGGCAAGGCTGACCCCGATCCGCACCGAGGACTACCCGACCCCGGCGCGACGCCCGTCGTACAGCGTATTGGACAAGACCTCCACCTGGGCGATCACCGGCGTTCCGCCCCATTGGCGCGACCGCCTGGCCGACCGCTTCGCACTGGGCCAGTACCTCGCCTGACCCCATGGGGCAGGGCTTGGGGTAAAATTCGAGGCTCCCCTACCAGATGCCCTCGCCGGTTGCGGCGCGGTCGCAGCACCCATAACCGTTCCGAAAGAGTCCTTTCCATGGCTACCTACAAGGCCCCCCTGCGCGAAATCAACTTTGTCCTCAACAATGTTCTCAAGGCGGAGCGGCTGTCGCAGCTGCCGGGCCTGGAGGAAGCCACCCCGGAAACCCTGGGCGGCCTGATCGAGGAAGCGGCCAAGCTGATCCAGAACGAGCTGGCGCCGCTGAACGCCAAGTCCGACCAGCAGGGCTGCGTCTACTCGAACCACGAGGTGAAGGTGCCGGATGGCTTCAAGGAATTCTGGAAGTCCTACTCCGAGGCCGGCTGGATCGGCATCATGCAGAGCCAGGAATACGGCGGCGCCGGCCTGCCCTACACCCTGGGCAAGGTGATCGAGGAGCTGCTGTGCTCGGCCAATGTGGCCTTCGCGCTGTACCCGGGCCTGACCCAGGGCTGCTTCGAGGCGATCGCCGCCAACGGCACCGACGAGCAGAAGCAGACCTACCTGCCCAAGCTGGCCACCGGCGAGTGGTCCGGCACCATGTGCATGACCGAGCCGCAGGCCGGCTCCGACCTGGCCGCGGTCAAGACCAAGGCCACCCCGCAGGCCGACGGCTCCTTCCTGCTGGAAGGCAGCAAGATCTTCATCACCTCGGGCGAGCACGGCATGGTGGATAACATCATCCACTTCACCCTCGCCCGCCTGCCGGACTCACCCCCGGGCATCAAGGGCCTGTCCACCTTCGTCGTGCCCAAGTACCTGGTCAATGCCGACGGCTCGCTGGGCGAGCGCAACCCGGTCAAGGCCGTGTCCATCGAGCACAAGATGGGCATCAACGGTTCCTGCACCTGCACCATGAGCTTCGAAAATGCCAAGGGCTGGATGATCGGCGCGCCGAACACCGGTATCCAGAACATGTTCGTGATGATGAACCTGGCGCGCATCATGGTGGGCTACCAGGGGCTGGGCCAGTGCGAGCTGGCCACCCAGAACGCCATCGCCTATGCACTGGACCGCAAGCAGGGCAAGGCCTTCAATGGCGGCGACGTGATCGCCCACCATCCGGACGTGCGCCGCATGCTGCTGCAGATGAAGGCCGTCACCGAAGGCGCCCGCGTGCTGGCCTACGAAACCGCCCTGCACGTGGATGCCAGCCACCATGCCGCCGATCCGGCCGCCCGCGAGGAGGCCCAGGACTGGGTCGAGCTGGCCACGCCGCTGGTCAAGGCCTACTGCACCGACAGCGCGGTGGAACTGGGCTCCATGGCGATCCAGGTCTACGGCGGCCACGGCTTCATCAAGGAGCACGGCATCGAGCAGATCGTGCGCGACTCCAAGATCCTCTGCCTCTACGAAGGCACCAACGGCATCCAGGCCATGGACCTGGTGCGCCGCAAGCTGATGCTCAATGGCGGCCGCCTGCCCAAGCGCTTCTTCGAGGCCGTGCGCAAGGATCTGGCCGGCGCCCCGGACTTCATCGCCGGACCGCTGGCCGCCGCCGTCGACGACCTCGAGAGCACCACCGCCTGGATCCAGCAGTCCTACAAGACCAGCCCGGATGACGGCGCCTTCGGCTGCGTCGACTTCCTGCGCGCCTTCTCGCTGACCTACCTGGGCTGGAACTGGCTGCGCATGACCCGTGCCGCGGATGCCACCGGCGACCAGCTGTTCGCCGACACCAAGCGGGCCACGGCGCAGTTCTTCGCCAGCCGCATGCTGTCGCAGGTGCCGGCACTGCTGGCCAACGTGCGCCAGAGCGCGGCGCCGCTGATGGCCTTCGACGTCGCCGGCTTGCAGTGATCCGGGGCGCAGCCTAGGCTGCGCCAACTCCAAGGACCAAAGGGGATTGACGATGAGCGTGTACGGATTCGAAGCCAAGACCATCGACGGCCAGAGCCAGTCGCTGGACGCCTACCGCGGCAAGGTGCTGCTGATCGTCAACGTCGCCAGCAAGTGCGGCTTCACGCCGCAGTACAAGGGCCTGGAAGAAGTCTACCGCCGGAACAAGGACAAGGGCCTGGCGGTACTGGGCTTCCCCTGCGACCAGTTCGGCCACCAGGAACCCGGCGACGAGAACGAGATCAAGAACTTCTGCTCGCTCTCCTATGACGTCAGCTTCCCGCTGTTCGCCAAGATCGACGTCAACGGCGACAACGCCCACCCGCTCTACAAGTACCTGAAGACCGCCTCCCCGGGCATCCTCGGCACCGAGGGCATCAAGTGGAACTTCACCAAGTTCCTGGTCGACAGGAACGGCAACGTGGTGAAGCGCTACGGCTCGATGGATACGCCGGAGAAGATCGAGAAGGACATCGCGGCGCTGCTCTGAAATCTTGCGCAGCACTCCATTCAAGGCCCCCGAAAGGGGGCCTTTTTCGTGGGGCCGGCACAGCAAGGATTAAATTTTATTTGATAAATAAAAACACAAAAACATTGATCATTAATAAAATGATTTCAGGGATAAATATCATTTTCCTGCCATTCAATCATCCTTCCTCAATGTCATTTTTCCATGTCAAAAAATGCTGCCTTAGAAATGGATATTCATCTACGTTCAACACAGATAATTCACCTGATTAACCCCATACACTCCTGAAATCACGGAAAAATATCACTGACGAAAATGATTCTTCATAATGCTGAAAACTTCACTAATTTGACGATCATGGATAATAAAATAAAATAAGCGCCACTTTGTACCGTCAACTGGCGGTGCGCCATTCCTAGAACACATACAGGGAGAATGCGCATGCTTCTGGCCACGGACCTGGACGGGACCTTCCTCGCCGGAACCCCCGAGGATCGTCTGCGTCTTTACCAGCTCGTCAGCCGTCACCCGGATATCCGCCTGGCCTATGTCACGGGGCGGGGCCTGGACTCGGTCCTGCCGCTGCTGGGGGACCCCGCCCTGCCCAAGCCGGACTACATCGTCTGCGACGTGGGCGCCACGGTCGTGGACGGCCGGACCCTGCAGCCGGTGGAACCGCTGCAGAGCCGCATCGGCGCGCTATGGCCGGGGGACCAGGTGGTGGCCGGCGCGCTCGACCACTTCGGCCTGCGGCGCCAGGACGTGCCCCAGGAGCGCCGCTGCTCCTACTTCTGCGACGAGTCGGCGATTACCGACGGACTGCAGCAGGCCGTCGGCGGCTTGGGCTGCGACCTGCTCTATTCCGCCGACCTCTACCTCGACGTGCTGCCCCGCGGGGTCAACAAAGGCAGCACCCTGATGGGGCTGATCGGTCACTTGGGCATCCCGCAGGATCGTGTGCTGGTCGCCGGAGACACCCTCAATGACCTGTCGATGTTCCAGCAGGGCTTCAAGGGCGTCTGCGTGGGCGATTCCGAGTCCTGGCTGCTGCAGGCAACCCAGGGCAATGCCCGGGTGCTGCACGCAGACGCTCACGGCTGCGGCGGCATCCTGGAAGCACTGGAGTACTTCGGCTTCATCGGCAACGCCGGCATCGACGCGCATGCCAGTCCGGCGCCCGAAACCGGCCCCTCGAATCTGGTGATCGTCTATCACCGCCTGCCCTACGACGAGATCGTCGAGAACGGCCGGGTCCGCCGGGTGGTGCCGCAGTCGCCGAACGGCATCATGCCGACGCTGCTCAGCTTCTTTGCCGATGGCCGCCGCGGCGCCTGGGTCGCTTGGGGGGTCAACGATCCCAAGCGCGGCCCCTTCGAGTCGCATACCCCGGTCGACCCGCTGCGCTATCCCAGGCTCACCGCCGCGCGGGTCGCACTGTCCAAGCAGGACGTCGACGTCTTCTATCGCCATTTCTCCAAGGAAGCGTTCTGGCCGACGCTCCACACCTTCTGGGAACGTGCGACCTTCCGCGAGGATCACTGGCAGGTGTTCCTGAAGATCAACCGCCTGTTCGCGGAACGCACCGCCGCCGAAGCCGCCGAGGGTGCCACGGTGTGGATCCACGACTACAACCTGTGGATGGTGCCGGCGACGCTGCGCGAAATGCGCCCGGACCTGAAGATCGCGTTCTTCCACCACACCTATTTCCCTTCCGCCGACGTCTTCAACGTCATCCCGTGGCGCCGCACCATCGTCGGCAGCCTGCTGCAATGCGATTACGTGGGCTTCCACATCCCGCGCCAGGTGGAGAACTTCGTCGACGTGGTGCGCGGGGCGGCGCCGGTCCGGGTGGTCGAACGCCGCAGCTGCGCGCCGCGCTTCGTCACCTATGGCTGTGCCGTGGGGCTGGAGAACTACAGCACCTGCATCGACGTCGGCGACCGCCGCATCCGCCTGGGCGCGCACCCGGTCGGCACCGATCTGGGCCGCATCGAGCAAGCCCTGTCGCGCACGCCCGTGCAGAAGCGGATGGCCGAACTGCGGCAGTCCCTCAACGGCCAGCGCCTGATCCTGTCGGTGGAGCGCCTGGACTACACCAAGGGCACGCTGGAAAAGCTGCAGGCCTTCGAGAAGCTGCTGGAGGAGCACCCGGAGCTGCTGGGCAAGGTCACGCTGATCACGATCTGCGTGCCCGCAGCCCAGGAGATGACCGTCTATCGCAACCTCCAGCATGGCATCGAGCAGGCCGTGGGCCGCATCAATGGCCGCTATTCGCGCGTGGGCTGGACCCCGGTGCAGTTCTTCTTCCGCAGCCTGCCCTTCGAGGAAGTGGTCGCCTATTACGCCATGGCCGATCTGATGTGGATCACGCCGCTGCGCGACGGCCTGAACCTGGTCGCAAAGGAATATGTCGCCACCCAGGGACTCAGCGGCGGCCGCGGCGTGCTGGTGCTATCGGAGTTCGCCGGCGCCGCCGCGGAACTCAAGGGCGCCATCCTGACGAACCCGCACGACGTGATGGACCTGAAGAACGGCTGCTACCTGGGCCTCAACATGGGCCGCGCCGAAGCCAGCGCACGCCTGCGTCAACTGTTCGACATCGTCAGCCACTACGACGTGCGGCGCTGGGGCGACGATTTCCTCGGCGCCACCCGGACCAAGGCGGCGCAGCCGGTACGCCGGATCGCCGCACTGGCTCCCCAGCGCTGAACGGCCTAGAGGCGCGCCGCCGCGAAGGTATCGCAGTTCCCGGGGTCGCCGGACTCGAAGCCGGCGCGGAACCAGCGCACGCGCTGCTCCGAGGTACCGTGGCTGAAGGCGTCGGGCACCACGTGGCCCTGGGCCTGCTTCTGCAGGCGATCGTCGCCGATCGCGGTGGCGGTGTTCAGGGCCTCCTCGACGTCGCCGCTCTCCAGCCACTGCAGCTTCTTTTCCGAACGGTTGGCCCAGACGCCGGCGAGGCAGTCCGCCTGCAGTTCCTGGCGCACCAGCAGGCCGCCATCACCCTGCACGTTCTGGCCGCGGCGGCGCGCCTCGTTGACCTTGGCGCTGACGCCGAGCAGCGTCTGCACGTGATGGCCCACCTCGTGGGCGATGACATAGGCATAGGCGAAGTCGCCGCCGCCGCCCAGGCGCTGCTGCATGTCCTGGAAGAAGGACATGTCCAGGTAGACCTGGTGATCGCCGGGGCAGTAGAACGGCCCCGACGCCGAGGTGGCGCTGCCGCAGGCCGAATCCACGCCGCCGGAGAACAGGATCAGCTTGGGCTGTTCGTACTGGCGGCCGGACTGCTGGAAGATTTCACCCCAGACCCGCTCGGTTTCGCCCAGGATCGCGCGCACGAAGTCGGCCGACTCGTCGCTGGCGGGCGGCGCGGCACCCTCCTGCGCCGCCGGCGGGGCCATCCCCTCGGTCACCTGGGACACCAGGCCCAGCATCTCCAGCGGGTTCTTGCCCAGGATCAGGCTCAGCACCACGACCACGGCGATGCCACCCAGGCCGAGCTTGCCGCCGCCGCCGCCGAGCCCGCCGCGACGCCCCGAACCGCGGACATCCACCACGTTGTCGCTGCGCTGTCCGCCACGCCACTTCATGCGCCACTCCTGTCGCTGCCTGCCGCGATCCTCCACCGCGGCGGCCGGCGGACGCAAGTTCGGCTCAGGCCGGTACCCTCAGCACCTGGGCAAGCGCCGCGTCCAGCAGCCGGGCTCTCGGCTTCCAGGGGTACTCGGGAATCGTGACCAGCGAATGGCAGATGCCCAGCAGCGAGCACAGCAGGGCCTCGCCGAGCAGTTGCGGGTCGCCGCCATGCGCGGCGCCTTCGGCCTGCGCGGCCTGCACCAGCCGGCGGAACAGGTCGAAGCGCTCGACGATGGGCGAGGCCTCGACGTAGAGCCGCTCGCCCGGCTCGGCCTGGTCCTGGTTGAGGTAGACCATGCGGTAGCGCTCGGGGTGTTCGCACCAGTAATCGACGTAGACGGCGCAGGCGCGGCGCAGGCGCTGTTCCCCGCTGCCCTCGCCCATGGCGCGCTCGATGCGGGCGAACAGCTCGGCGAAGAAATCCTCCCAGATGTGCCGCAGCAGGTCGTTCTTGCTGCGGAAGTAGCCGTAGAGGCTCATGGTGCTGCAGCCGGCCTGCGCGGCGATGCGCCGCATGCTGACGGCGGCGAAGCCTTCCAGCGCGAACAGGCCGCGGGCGGCGTCGATCACCCGGGCGCGGACCTCCTGCTGGCGGCGGACGGAACGGCGCGGCCTGCCGCGCCCCCTGCCCGCCCGCGTCTGCGCATCGCCGGTTTGACTCGCCATCCCTGTCCGCCTTATTTTCACGTACACGTACAATAAATAAAGGATCGGCGGATGATCAAGGGGAGGCCCGCAGGAAGCGCGCTGCTGCTGGCTGCCAGCCTGCTGGGCGGCTGCGGCCAGAGCCAGGCACCCGCCCAGCCTGGTCCGCCGGCCTTCGAGCGGCCCAGCCTGGCGGAGTGCGCCGCGCTGCGACCGCCCCGCTGGCAGGCCGCCACGGGCCAGGCCCAGGCCGGCGCCCGGCTGCGCGCGGTAGCCCTGCAGTACAAGCAGGAGATCCGCCACGTGGTGGATTACGCCGCCTTCCGCCGCAAGATGCGCTGCCTGATGGAGGAGCAGGTGGTGCCGGTGATGCAGCCCGGCCTGCCGACCCTGGTGGTGTTCAACGAAGACGCCGGACTGATGGCCCTCGCCACCGGCACGCGCGGCGCGCTGGTGCGGGCCCAGGCGCAGACGCCGCTGCGGGCGCCGGCCGGGGACGCGCTGCCGCTGGGCATCGTCGGCGCGCTGGGCCTGCTCAACACCGCCTACCTGCCGCAGGTGCTGGCCTACCAGTTGCGCTTTCCGCTCACCGATCCGCGCAAGCAGGTCTTCCTGGCGGCCACCGACACCTTCGCCCGCGCCTTCTCGCAGACTTTTTCCGACATCGCGCGCGACTACGGCGTCTACGTGGTGGCCTCCAACAACCAGGCGCCCTACCGCGCCTCGCGCGATCCGCTGGAGATCGCGCTGTTCAAGGACCCGGACCTCGCGGACGTGGACGAGGTCTACGTGGCCACCAGCAGCCACATCGCCAACGTCACCTTCCTGTGGGGACCGCGCGACCTGCATCCGCAAGCCCCGCGCGGCGAGACCAACCTGCTGTTCGCCAACCAGAAGGTGCCGCTGACCGACATCGAGCGCAACGTGCTGGGCCTGGACGAAGGCCCGGCCGCGGGCGAGGCCGGCCTGGCCAATGCCGCGGGCGTGGAGGTGGAAGGTTTCCGCCTGGGGTTCGCCACGTCCCTGCCCGCCTTCCAGTGGGGTTATCCCTTCGGCGAGCGCCCGGCGGACTTCGAGCCCTGCGCCGACATCGCCGCCCGCTACATGCCCTGCATGGACGCGCTGGGCGTGGACGTGGTGATCCAGGCCGAGGCCAATCCCGGGCGCTGGGCCGCCCGCTACGCCGGCGGCTGGCAGCCGCTGGAATGGATGAACAGCACCTGGCGCACGGTGGCCGAGCCCACGGTGGGCTTCCGCTACAACATCACCGCGCACCTGGTCGGCAACCTGCTGGACCTGGCCTTCGACGGCCAGAGTGCGATCACCGCGCGCGGCGCGCAGGCGCCGCCGCGCCACTACGTCGGCAACCTGGAGTTCGAACCCGGCACCGACGTGGACTGGTACCGCGCCTTCCAGGGCGGCAAGCGCGAATTCCTGGCGCTGGCGCCCTGGGTCACCGCCGATGCGCCGCGCGGCGCGCTGCTGGCCACCGGCGCGCAACTGGCGCCCGGCAGCGGCGACGCGCTGGAAAACGACTATCTCGAAACCGCCGTCTGGACCGACCTGGTCCGCTGAACCTCGGAAGCATCGCCATGGATATCGAAAACCCTTCACGCCGCCGCCTGCTCGGCGGTGCCGCCGCCTTCGGCGCCGGGGCGCTGCTGCCGGGCGCCACCGAGGCCGCGCCGGCAAGACCCGCCGGCCGCCGCCATGAAGCGGAGATCGCCATCGTCGGTGCCGGCCAGGCCGGCCTGGCGGCGGCGCGCCATCTCGTGGCCGCCGGGCGCAAGGTGCTGGTGCTGGAAGCACGCGACCGCGTCGGCGGCCGCACCCTCAATCATGCCGTCACCGCGCCCGGCGCCAAGCCCGGCACCGTGGTGGAGGTCGGCGGACAATGGGTGGGGCCGACCCAGGACCGCGTGCTCGCCCTGATCCGCGAACTGGGCTTGTCCACCTTCCGGACCTTCAACACCGGCAAGCTGGTGGACCTTCGCGGCGGCGAACGCTCGGAATATGCCGGCCGCATCCCGCCCGGCACGATGATCGGCTCGGTGGAGGCGCAGGTGGCGATCACGCGGCTCAATCGCATGGCGCGCGAGGTGCCGCTGGACAAGCCCTGGACCGCGCCGAAGGCCGCCGAGTGGGACAGCCAGACCTTCCAGAGCTGGATCGATCGCAACCTCTTCACCGACGACAGCAGGAACCTGCTGCAGCTCGCGGTGGAAGCCGTGTTCTCGGCGCATCCGCGTGACCTCTCGCTGCTCGGCGTGCTGTTCTACATCCACTCCGGCGGCAGCCTGGAAATGCTGCTCAACACCGAGGGCGGCGCGCAGGAAGCCCGCATCGTCGGCGGCTCGCAGCGCATCGCGCTGGCGATGGCCGCGGAGCTGGGCGAACGCGTGCTGCTGAACTCGCCGGTGCTGCGCATCGAGCACGGCGAACAGGGCGTGACGCTGCGCGGCGACGGCTTCGAGCTGCGGGCGCAGCGCGCCATCGTCGCGATACCGCCGACGCTGGCCGGCCGCATCCGCTACGCCCCCGCGCTGGATGGGCTGCGCGACCAGCTGACGCAGCGCCTGCCGATGGGCACCGTGATCAAGGTGCAGTGCGTCTACCCCAAGCCCTTCTGGCGCGAAGCCGGTCTCAATGGCCAGGCCACCGGCGACGTCGGTCCGGTGAAGCTCAGCTTCGACAACTCGCCGCCCGACGGCCATATCGGCGTGCTGATGGGGTTCATCGAGGGATCCGACGGCCGCGCCGCGCTGCGCCAGACGCGCGAACAGCGCCGCCAGGGGACCATCGACAGCTTCGTGCGCTTCTTCGGCGAGCAGGCTCGCAGGCCGCTGGAATACATCGAGCAGAACTGGGCCTCGGAGGAATGGACCCGCGGCTGCTATGCCGGCATCTTCCCTCCGGGGGTGTGGCTGGACTACGGCGAGGCGCTGCGCGCGCCGGTCGGCCCCCTGCACTGGGCCGGCACGGAGACCGCCGAGGTCTGGAATGGCTACTTCGACGGTGCGATCCGCTCCGGCGAGCGGGCTGCGGCGGAGGTCGCGGCGGCGTTGCGCGCCCGGGCCTGAAACCTCGCGGCAGGCCCGCGGTCCTGGCATGACGGGGGCCTATCCTGCGTCCGTGGGCGTCCCATGGCGACGCATACGGCAGTCCTTGCTGCCCCGCTGATCCTGGCGGGGGCAGTGGGCGTCCACGCTGAACCTGCGCTTCCACGAGCGCGGACTGCCGCTACCGGCGCCCTGGGTGATCGGGCATGCGGAGCTCTCCGGCGCCGGCTTCGCGCTGCTGGTGGGAGCGCTGGCCGGACCTGCGAAACCTTTCGGAGCCGTTCGCATGGGCTGTCGAAATGTGAACGGCCGGCGCGGACCGTCCGTCCTTCGGCAAGCTCGGGACGAACGGCCATTGGAACCCGCCGGGCAAGGGAAACTACAGCAGGAACTGCCGCCAGTTGCCCTGCCCGGCATAGCCACCCGGGAAGACCTGCTCGAGGTCGGACAGGCTCACGCCCAGGCGCTTGGCCAGGATCTCGCCCAGCACGGCGCGGAAGTCGGTGGTGGGCTCCAGGTCCTCGTTCTGGAACAGCGCCTGCGCCGACAGGCCCGGCCACTGGCCGTGGACGCGGCCGCCGGCGACGCCGCCGCCCATCACCAGCATCGACGAGGCGGTGCCGTGGTCGGTGCCGCCGAAGTTCTCGCGGGCCTTGCGGCCGAATTCGGTCATGGTGACGACGGTGACCTTGTCCATCAGGCTGCCGAGATCGTTGTGGAAGGCGACCAGGGCGTTGGCGAAGTTGGGCAGCGAGACGGCGTGGCGGCTGGCCTGCGCGACATGGGTGTCCCAGTCGTCTTCCGAGTTCACGGTGACCACGCGCGGCGACATGCCGGCGCGGATCGCCTGTGCGGCCACGCGCAGGCCAACGCCGAGCGCGGTGGCGGGGTAGGCCACGGTGGGTGCCGGCGGCGGGGTTTCCGTGAGTGCGCGCATGCCCTGTGCCAGGCGGCGCGTGGTGTCGCCGGGCGGGCCGGCCAGTTCGGCGACGGCCTCGATCAGGGCGGTGACCGCGATGCCCATGGTCGAGCCATGGTCCAGGTCGGCGAAGTCGCGCACCGCAATGGCTCCCGGGTAGCCCTGCAGGCTCGCGGGGATGGAGTTCTCGGCGGCGATCGCATTCCAGACGTTGTCGGTAGCCGGCGTACGCAGCATGGCGCGGCCGAGCCAGCCGCCCGTGACACCGGCACGCGCTCCGGCTTCCGCCAGGGTCTGGGCATAGAAGTGCGAGCGGTCGCGCGAGTCCAGCGGAATCCAGCCCGTGGCGGTGACGAAGCCCAGGCGGCCGGCGTCATAGAGCGGCTTGAGCGCGTTCAGGCCGGGGTTCAGGCCGAAGAAGCCGTCCAGCATCACCGGGTTGGTGACCTTGAGGTTGGGACGCAGGACCGCATAGTCCGGGTCGCCATAGGGCACCAGCATGTTGATCCAGTCGGCGGCAAAGCGCTGGAACACCACGACCAGGGTGTGATCGTTCGCGGGAACCGCGGCCGCCGCGGTGCGGGCGGCGGCAGGGGCGGTCGCCGCGGCGGCCGGCTGGGCGGAGGTGGCTGCCGGCTGGGCGGCGGGCAGCAGCTTGCCGAGGGCAGTACGCAGGTTGAGCGGCATGGGAATTACCTCAGCAGGAACCACGGCGAAGCCAGCAGCGCGAAGACCAGACCCTTGACGCGGCGCTCGAGGGTGGCGGCATCCATGACCGCGTCAGGAGAGGCCTCCTGGGCGACGAAGGAAATGGCCAGCGACATCACCGACGAAGGCAGCGGCTGGAACAGCAGGTTGGCGACGGCATTCTCCACCGCCTGGCGCGGCGTCCGGGCACGCGTGACGTTGCCGGCGACGGAATGGCCGCCCTGCAGCAGGATCAGCGGGCGGGCCAGGATGTAGCTGTAGCTGATGCCTTCCACCAGCTTCACCAGGTACTTCTGCTGGTAGAGCATGCTGTTGGTGTTGCCCCAGTAGGCGGCCGTGTCCGGGTAGCCGTTGGGCGCCGCCCACATGAAGGGCGCATGGCCGGCCTTGCTCAGCGAAGTGAACAGCAGGCCGGCGGGGTTGGCGATGGGAATGCCGAACAGGTCGATGCCGAGCAGGTGATCCACGCGGTTGATGCCGCAGGCGCGCAGCGCGCCGATCATCGCATCCTGCGGCCGCTTGAGCTTGGCGCCGGCGCTGGCGGCGAACTCCGGGGAGTTCAGGATCTGCCGCAGCATGGACTTGATGTCGCCGCCGGTGGCGGTGAACGTGGCCGCCACGGCATTGACCAGCGAGGCCGGCGGGTTGTCGGAGACGAAGCGGCCGCAGAGCTTGCCGGCGATGTGCTTCGCGGTGGCCGGGTGGGCCAGGATCAGGTCCAGGGCACGGTCGATCTCGGCCTGGCCGCCGCCGGCGGGGAAGTTCTGGCCGAGGAAGGTCTTCTGGCCGGTGTCGTGCTGCGCGGCATTGAACTGCACGGTGCCGTAGAGCGCGACGCTCAGCGGAAGGTCGCTGATATAGCCCAGGCCGCTGAGGATGCGCGCCAGGGCCTTCATGTCGGCCTCGCTGTAGTTGCCCTTGCCCATGGTGTGGAGCTCGAGCAGTTCGCGCGCGTAGTTCTCGTTGATCTGGCCTTTGCGGTTCAGCCAGTTGTCGAGGTAGTGCAGCATGTCGGCGCTGCGCACCGTCTTCTTCAGCAGCGTCTTGAAGTTGCCCATCGCATGGGGCCGGATCGCCGCGCGGTCGAAGTCGATCTTCAGCGGCACCGGGTTCTTGCGGATGTAGGTGTTGAAATGGTCGTTCCAGAAATCGACCATCACCTCGAACAGTTGCGCGGTGGAGAACAGCGCCTTGTAGAGCGCTGCGCTCTGCAGGTCCAGGATGTGGCCTTCCGGGTTGCCGCCGGTGAGCGAGGTCAGGTAGATGCCGGCACCGGCGGTGTCGATGCGCGGATACAGCGCCGCGGCCAGCAAGCCGGTGGGCAGGTCGCGCGCCGCCAGCTGCTCCTCGATGTAGGCGGCGCGGCCGATCCTGCGGACGCGGGCCAGCGCGGTGTCGGTGGGACCAAAGCTGATGCGGCGCAGCAGGTGCAGGTCCTGATCCGTGCCGGCGACCTCGGCCGGCGTCATGGCATGGGCCTGCTGCCAGAAGCCGCCCAGCAATCCGGCGGCCGAGGTGTACCCCGCCGCCTCGAGGAAGGCGCGGCGATTCATCGTGAGCATTCGAAAACTCCCTGCGCTTGGCGGGCCAGGATTGGCTGCCGGATCGCGCCCCATGGATAGCCTACCCAGCCCCGGGCAAGGCCGATGTCGGATTTTGACTTGTGGCCGTGAACGAAAGGCGAGCGCCCCGGCGTACTCAGTGCATGGGCAGTTCCGCCACTTTTGCTGACGTCAAGAAAACGACGCCCTGTCGCACCCTAGGGGGAAAACCACTACACCGCAAGCCATTGATTAAAAATTACTTAATAAAATGACTATCGGGTCAATAGAAATATTGTGCGTTGCAACATACTGACCGTTTTATTAGCCTTGTTGCACTGCAGCAACCAGCCTACAAGGAGGCACAGCATGAAGACCCGACTGACGACTGCCGCGGTGCTCGCCGCACTGCTGGTGGCACCCCTCACCCAGGCCGGCGACCAGGTCCAGGACCTCGACCGCGATCTGACCCGGGCGGCTCGCGCTTCCGCCGTCGAGTCGCGCATCCAGCAGCAGATGTCGCTGATCGACCTGGCGCTGGCCGCCTCGATGAGCGGCTTCAGCCTGCCGCAGGCCGCCACCACCGGCGGCCTGGCGATCGCGGCCCGCTAACCCGGCCTGCTACTCCGCCGCGGGCTGGGGTTCCACCGGAGCCCCGGCCTCCCCGGCCGCGGTCCGCGAGGGGGCGCCCTCCGGCGAGGCCAGGAAGTCCGCCGAGAAGGCGGCGAAGCGGTTCTGCTCGATGGCCTCGCGCATGCGCCGCGCCAGTTCCTGGTAGTAGTGCAGGTTGTGGATGGTGTTGAGCTGGCCACCCAGCATCTCCTCGCACTTGTCGAGGTGGTGCAGGTAGGCGCGGGTGTAGTGGCGGCAGGTATAGCAGCCGCACTTGGGATCCAGCGGACCCTGGTCCGCACGGTGCCTGGCATTGCGGATCTTGATCACGCCTTCGCTGGTGAACAGGTGCCCGTTGCGCGCGTTGCGGGTCGGCATCACGCAGTCGAACATGTCGATGCCCCGCCCCACCGCCTGCACCAGGTCGCGCGGGGTGCCGACGCCCATCAGGTAGTGCGGATGGCCGGCCGGCAGCGCCGGGCCGATGGCATCCAGCACCTCCAGGCGCTCGGCTTCGGTCTCCCCTACCGACAGGCCGCCCAGCGCGTAGCCGTCGAAACCGATATCCAGCAGGCGCTGCAGCGACTCGCGGCGCAGCTCCGCCGACATGCCGCCCTGCACGATGCCGAACAGGGCGTTGGGATTGCCGCCGTGGGCAAGCTTGCAGCGCTGGCCCCAGCGAGCCGACAGCTCCATGCTCGCGCGCACCTGCTTCTCGGTGGCCGGGTGTGGCGTGCACTCGTCGAACTGCATGACGATGTCGGAGTTCAGCGCGTGCTGGACCTCGATGGAACGCTCCGGCGTCAGGAAGATGCGGTCGCCGTTGACCGGCGACTGGAACTTGACTCCCTCCTCGGTGATCTTGCGCAGGCCCGACAGGCTCCAGACCTGGAAGCCGCCGGAGTCGGTCAGGATCGGGCCGTTCCAGTTCATGAAGCCATGCAGTCCGCCATGGGCGCGGATGATCTCCGGCCCGGGCCGCAGCATCAGGTGGAAGGTGTTGCCCAGGATGATCTGGGCGCCGATGCCGCGCAGGTCCTCGGGCGTCATCGCCTTGACCGTGCCGTAGGTGCCCACCGGCATGAACACCGGGGTCTCGACCGTGCCGTGCTGCAGCTGCAGGCGGCCGCGGCGGGCCTGGCCGTCGGTGTGAAGCAGTTCGAATTTCATCCGCCCATTATCGCCGACCGGCGGCCTTCCCATAGGGAAACCCCTGCGCAGCGTGGTAGCGTTAGGGCATAACCAGAACATCCGAGGGGTCCCGAATGCGCAAGCTCATCCTCACCGGCCTGCTGGCCGCGGCCGTCTCCGGCTGCGCCATGATGGGGCCGCCCAAGCCCGTGAACCTGGCCGCGGCCGATTCCGGCAAGACCGTCAGCCTGGCCCCCAAGCAGGCCCTGCGCCTGAACCTGGTCTCCAACCACACCACCGGCTACCGCTGGACCTGGGCCAACCCGGTCAACCCGGTGCTGGCCAAGGCCGGTGAACCGGTCTACACCCCCAGCGAGTCGGCCCGCGACGGCGTGGTCGGCGCCGGCGGCACCGAGACCTGGACCTTCATGCCCACCGCCTACGGCGAAACCACGCTGCGCATGGAGTACCGCCGTCCCTGGGGCACGCAGACCCCGGCGGAGAAGGTGCTGACCTACACGGTGAAGGTCGAGAAGTAGGCTTCACCCGGCGCTCCCGGCAAGCGGGAGGCCGGTCGGCGGCCGGGAGGGGCGCCGGGGAGCCGACGTTCTCCGGTCCGGTCGCTATAATGCGCGCCCCTGCCTGCCCGGGTGGCGGAATCGGTAGACGCAGCAGACTCAAAATCTGCCATGGCAACCCCATATGAGAGTTCGAGTCTCTCCCCGGGCACCAGTCATAACATCCAGCAGACACCCTCTGCCCAGATAGCGAACCATCCAGATGCCCAACTACCGTTCCCGCACCAGCACCTTCGGGCGCAACATGGCCGGTGCCCGCGCCCTCTGGCGTGCCACCGGCATGAAGGACGCGGACTTCAAGAAGCCCATCATCGCGGTCGCCAACTCCTTCACGCAGTTCGTGCCCGGCCACGTGCACCTGAAGGACCTCGGCCAACTGGTGATCGAGGAGATCGAGAAGGCCGGCGGCGTTGGCAAGGAGTTCAACACCATCGCGGTCGACGACGGCATCGCGATGGGCCATGACGGCATGCTCTACAGCCTGCCCTCGCGCGACATCATCGCCGACAGCGTCGAGTACATGTGCAATGCGCACACGGCCGACGCCCTGGTCTGCATCTCCAACTGCGACAAGATCACCCCCGGCATGCTGATGGCGGCGCTGCGCCTGAACATCCCCGTGGTGTTCGTCTCCGGCGGTCCCATGGAGGCCGGCAAGACCAAGCTCGCCGGCAAGGAAGTGGCGCTGGACCTGGTGGACGCCATGGTCGCCGCGGCCGACGACAAGGTCTCCGACGAGGACGTGGACAAGATCGAGCGCTCTGCCTGCCCCACCTGCGGCTCCTGCTCGGGCATGTTCACCGCCAACTCGATGAACTGCCTGACCGAAGCCCTGGGCCTGTCGCTGCCGGGCAACGGCTCGCTGGTGGCCACGCATGCCGACCGCGAGCAGCTGTTCCGCCGCGCCGGCCGCACCATCGTCGAGCTGACCCAGCGCTATTACCGGGACGGCGACGAAAGCGCCCTGCCGCGCAACATCGCCAACAAGGCGGCGTTCGACAACGCGATGTCGCTGGACATCGCCATGGGCGGCTCGACCAACACCGTGCTGCACCTGCTGGCGGCCGCGCAGGAAGGCGGCGTGGACTTCACGATGCGCGACATCGACCGGCTCTCTCGCAAGGTGCCCAACCTCTGCAAGGTCGCCCCTTCCAGCCATCACCACCTCGAGGACGTGCACCGCGCCGGCGGCGTGATGGCGATCCTGGGCGAGCTGGACCGCGCGCAGCTGCTCGACACCAGCGCCCCGACCGTGCACAGCCCGACGCTGGCCCAGGCCCTGGAGCGCTGGGACATCCAGCGCACGCAGGACCCGCAGGTGCAGGAGTTCTTCCGCGCCGGACCGGCCGGCATCCCGACGCAGAAGGCCTTCTCGCAGAGCTGCCGCTACGACACGCTGGACCTGGACCGCCAGAAAGGCTGCATCCGCAGCCGCGAGCATGCCTACAGCCAGGACGGCGGCCTCGCCGTGCTGTTCGGCAACCTCGCCGAGCGCGGCTGCATCGTCAAGACCGCGGGCGTGGACGCCAGCATCCTGAAGTTCACCGGTCCCGCCATCGTGCTGGAAAGCCAGGACGCGGCGGTGGATGCGATCCTCAAGGGCCAGGTCAAGGCCGGCGAGGTCGTGATCATCCGCTACGAGGGTCCGCGCGGCGGCCCCGGCATGCAGGAGATGCTGTACCCCACGAGCTACCTGAAGTCCAAGGGCCTGGGCAAGCTCTGCGCACTGATCACCGACGGCCGCTTCTCCGGCGGCACCGCGGGCCTGTCGATCGGCCACGTTTCTCCGGAAGCCGCCGAGGGCGGCAACATCGGCCTGATCGAGACCGGCGACCGCATCGTCATCGACATCCCCGACCGCATCGTGCGCATCGATGTCGGCGACGAGGAACTGGCGCGTCGCCGCCAGGCCCAGGCCGCCAAGGGCTGGAAGCCGGCGCTGCCGCGGCCGCGCAAGGTCAGCGCCGCGCTGCGCGCCTACGCCAAGCTGGTGACCAGCGCCGACAAGGGCGCGGTGCGCAACGTGGACCTGCTGGGAGACTGAGCCCCCGGGCCCCCGGCGCGATGCGCAAGTCGGATTTCCACTATGAGCTGCCGGAAGAGCTGATCGCCCAGCATCCGGCGGCGCGGCGCTCGGCCAGCCGCCTGCTGCACCTGCAGCCCGGCGGCGGCCTGGCCGACCGCCAGGTGCGCGAGCTGCCGGAGCTGCTGCGGCCGGACGACCTGCTGGTGTTCAACGACACCCGCGTGATCCCGGCGCGCTTGTTCGGGCGCAAGCCCAGCGGCGGCAAGGTGGAAATCCTGGTCGAGCGGGTGCTGGACGAGCAGGACTTCCTGGCCCAGCTCGGCGTCAGCAAGAAGCCGCAGGCCGGCGGGCTGATCGAGGTCGGCGAGGACCGGCTGACCGTGCTGGGACGCGACGAGGACCTGTTCCGCCTGCGCTACGACGGCCCGGGCGCGGTGATGGATTTCCTGCAGCGCGCCGGCCGCCTGCCGCTGCCGCCCTACATCACCCACGTGCCCGACGGCGAGGACGCCGAGCGCTACCAGACCGTGTTCGCGCAGAACCCCGGTGCCGTCGCCGCGCCGACCGCCGGCCTGCACTTCGACGAGGAGTTGCTGGCGGCGCTGCGGGCGCGAGGCCTGCGCACGGCGACGCTGACCCTGCACGTGGGCGCCGGCACCTTCCAGCCGCTGCGCGTGGACGACCTCAGCCAGCACCGCATGCACAGCGAGCGCTATGCGCTCTCCCCTGCCCTGGTCCAGGCCATCGCCGACACCCGCGCCCGCGGCGGCCGCGTGGTGGCGGTGGGCACCACGGTAACGCGCGCGCTGGAGTCCGCGGCGGTGCAGAACGGCTTGCAGCCCGGCAAGGGAGAGACGCGGCTGTTCATCACGCCGGGCTACCGCTTCGCGGTGGTGGACGCTCTTCTGACCAATTTCCACCTGCCGGAGAGCACGCTGATGATGCTGGTCAGCGCCTTCGGCGGCTACGAGCGCCTGATGGCGGCCTACCGTCACGCGGTGGCGCAACGCTACCGCTTCTTCAGCTACGGCGACGCGATGCTGATCGACAACGGTTGAGGCAGGCTCCGCTCTCGCGGAAGCCTTTCCAACCCTGTCCGTCATGCCTTGCCTGTTCGCCCGGAGCGGCCTCAGGCGTGCTCGTGCCAGACCGCCTGCTTGAGGTGCTGGGCATTGCGCAGGCGGGTATGGGCCTCGACGTAGCGCCAGTTGGCACCGCTCTGCGCCAGCAGGCTGCCGGCGTCGCGGATCGGCTTGACGCTGTCGTTGCGCGCCTGCGGCGAGCGCGCCGTCAGCTCGAATTCGTCGATCAGGGTCAGCTCCCGCGAGGGCTGCAGCTCCGGCGTGTCCACCGCCCAGGCCTGGGCCTTGATGCTGCGGCCTTCCACGGCGTATTCGATGAAGCTGTAGCGCAGGTGCTGCGCGGCACTCCAGGCGCTCTGGCCGCTGAAGCTGCGGATGCCGACGCCGCCTCCGCCGCCGCAGACCTGCACGTAGCCGCCCTCGCGCGGCTGGCCGAAGGCCATGGCGTGCGAACGCTGGTATTCGTGGTCGTGCCCGACCAGCAGCAGGTCCACGCCGTAGCGCAGCAGGATGTTCTCCTCCAGCAGCACCAGCGTCGGGTTGTTGGGGCTGCGCCCCTCCTCGTCGGTCCAGAGGGTGAAGTGCTGGACGAAGGCGATGAAGTCGATCTCGCCGCGGGCGCGGCGCAGCGAAGCCTGGGCCAGGGTGGTCTCCAGCCACAGCAGCTCCGCCAGCAGCGTGCCGTCGGCCACGAAGGCGCCGCCGGTGGAGATGACGAACTGCACGTTGTTGAGAACGTAGCTGTAGTAGCGGCCGTTGCCCGGCTGCGACAGGCGGGTCTTGTAGGCCGAGCCGTTGCCGTCCTTCTCCTCGTGGTTGCCGGCGGCGCAGAGCACCGGCACGGAGGCGCTGAGATGCTCCAGCTGGTTGAACCAGTCGTCCCAGACCGGCTGGTCGCCGTTGGCATAGGACAGGTCGCCGGCGATCAGCACGAAGTCCACCCCGCGGCTCAGGATGCCCTCGCGCACCAGGCGCGAGAACCCGCTGAGGCCGTGGTCGCCGAAGTGGGCAAAGCGGAAGGCGCCGCGCGGCATGGGCTTGAGCGTGTAAGTGGCCGACAGGGAGTCGCCGCCGTGGCGCACGCGGTACTGCAGCGGCTTCCCGGGATCGTAGCCGCCGAGTTCCGCACGATGCGTCAGGACGTCGATGTCGTAGGCCTGGGACGCCACGGCACGGACGGTCTGGCTGAAATGGCCCTGGCCGAACTCCACCACGCCTTCCGGTGCGTTGAGCCCGTCGGTGAACCAGGTGATGGCACGGCTGCCGTGCGGATCACCGGTCCAGCTCGCATGCAGGCCGCGGGCGATGTTCCTGCTGCCGCCCGGCGGCGTCTGGCCGCCGTTGGCGTAGGAAGAGGAGCTGCCGCAACCCGGCAGCCAGGGGGCCAGCAGCAGCGGGGCGCCGGCCTTGAGGAGATCGCGTCGCTTCATCGTGGAATCACTCGGGTAGTTCGGCGGCGGAGACGCCGGGCGGTAGCCGTGCGCCCTCGCGCACGAACAGCGGCACCTGATCCAGCGGCGCCAGGACAGGAATGCGGCGCGGGCCTTCCTGCACGGCGCCGGTCCAGAAATTGACCCAGCGGCCCGGCGGGATGAACACCATGCGCAGCCCGGCCGGCAGGCCGCCCTCCAGCAGCGTGGTCACCGGCGCCACCAGCAGATCGGGGCCGAACAGGTACTGGTCGTCGGCCTGCAGGGCCAGCGGCTCCTCGGGATATTCGTAGGGCATGGGCCGCACGATGGGCACGCCCTCGGTCACCGCCAGGCGTGCGGCGGCATCGATGTAGGGGACCAGCCGGTCGTGCAGGACTGCGTAGCGGCGATAGACCTGCACGCTGCGCTCGCTGACCCACCAGGGCGGCACCGGGGTCTGCATCACCGGAGAGAAGGCGCCGAGCTGGGTCCAGCGGATATAGAGGCTCTCGCCCGGCGTCAGCAACGGAAAGCCGGCGGCGGATTCGCCCATGTCCTGGCGCAGGCCGGCGTAGCCCCCGATGTCGGAGCCGTTGTAGGGAAAGCCGCTGACCGAAAGCGACAGCAGGGAGCGCAGCGCCTGGGTCAGGCCCAGCTCGCCGAAGAAGCTGCCGTTGTCCGCCGCCCAGTGGCCGGCCCAGCGGCCGGAGCCGTTCCAGCCGCCGCGGGCGAAGATCGCGAAATCGCCGCCGGGGCGCTCGGCCTGGAAGGCTTCGAAGATCGCGCGGTGGTAGCGATCGACGTAGGCATTGTGGTTGATCCGGTTGGGCAGGCCGTTGTGCCAGGCCGCGCCCTCCGAGAGGTCTTCCTCGCCGCGATCCACCTTCACGCCGTCGATGCCGCGGCGGATCAGGCGGCGCAGGCCGTCCTGCCACCAGGCCACGGCGTCCGGGTGGGTGAAATCCAGGTGCGGGTCGATGCCGCGCGCCGGGTAGTAGGTGGCGTCGTTGCCGTCCGGACGCGAGCCTTCCACCACCCAGCCCTTGCCGCGCGCCAGGATCTCGTAATCGCCCGTGACGAAGGGCGACAGCCAGACCATGAAGCGCACGCCCTGGTCGCGAACCTCGCGGATCAGCGCATCCGGATCCTCGAAGCGCTCGGGGTCGAAGTCGAAGCTGGCCTTGCCGGCGTCCCAGGGATTGTCGAGCCAGACCGCGCCCAGCGGGATGTCGCGCTCGCGCATGCCGTTGACCAAACGGCGCACGGTATCGGTGGTGGTGTCGGAGTCCTGCCAGACCATGGGGCGCCACATCCAGGACGGCGGCGTCCACCGCGGACGACCGGCGCGCGCGGTATGCGCGCCGAGGATGTCGCGCGGACGGCCGCGGTACAGCACCAGCTCCAGCGTGTCGGTCTCCTGGGCGATGCGCAGGGCATCGTCGCGTTCGGCACTCTCGGCGAAGTTGATCTCGCCGCGCGCGTCGGATGGGCTCCAGGCACCCCAGCCGCAGGGGCACCAGAAGAAGCTGGCGGCGATCTCATTGGTGGACGTGGCGCGGTTGGAGCGCGGACCGTGGCTGATCCACAGCGGCAGGCTGCTGCCGCGCAGATCGAAGGACGAGAAGCGCTGCCCGCCGCCGTAGTAGTGCTGCGACTCGGGGCTGTCCCAGGCGGTGGAGACCGCCTGCACGGCCGGCGCATGCGGGCGGAAGCGCAGCTCCAGCGCGCCGTCCGTGGCGAATCGGTAGCGCAGGCTGGCGCCGGCACCGTCCGTGGTCCGCGCCTCGATCTCCAGGACATCTCCGGCCAGGCGCCAGCGGTCCAGGCCGGTGACGCGCTGCCAGCCTGCGGCGGTCAGGTAGGACAACGGGCGGTAGGACAGCTCGGGCAGGCCGGGATAGGCCTGGTCGATGCCATCCTGCTTGTCATTGAAGCGCTCGTAGTCCGGATTGGCGCTGGGATCCGCGCCGCGAGCCTCGGCATCGCGCAGCAGCGTGCCTCGTGCGTCGCGCCATTGGCTACTCCAGCCTTCGCGGGAGAAGCGCAGCTCGCTGCGGCCGTCGCCGACGATCAGTTCACCGCCCTGCTCCACCGCCGTGAGTACGGCGCCGGAACTGCCGGAGGCGGATTCCGGCCGCGAGGACTGGCAGGCAGCCGATGCCAGCATGGCGAACAGCACAGCCCCCAAGCCCCAGCCCCGCATGGCGTCTCCCGGATCGAAGCGGGCAACGCTAGGGCGGCTGTTTGACAGTACCGTGACCGCGGCGCCCGGAGGGCGCCGATGGGGATGGATTTACCAGCGCATCATCGGCATGGGGCTCCAGGGCCGGGTCAGCAGGCGCCGCCCGGTGAGCCGCACCAGGCGCCAGTGGAACCCCGCGTCCGGCAGCGCCGCCTTCACCGCGCGGCGGAAATCCGCCGACACGCCGTAGCCCAGAAAGCCGAACAGCACATCGATCCAGTCGGCACGCCGCAGAGCCTCGACCGGGCCGGGATGCGCGCCGCGCCAGGGCGTGATCTTGTGGTGCTGCTGGATCATGGCATCGATCCACTCCACGTCGAGGTCGGGCGCCCGCAGCGCCACCCACTCGCGCATCCGCTTGGAGGAGGGATCCAGGTAATCCCAGGTGCCATCGGTCCAGATGCCGATGTCGTGGAAGGCCAGCGCCACGGCGGCGTGGCGCTGCTCTTCCTCGTCCGGCGTACGCTGCCAGCAGTAGTAGTTGAAGACGCGCAGGCAATGATTGCGGTATGCCACGGCGTCACCGCCGAGCGCTTCCGCGTGTTCCTGCAACAGTGAATCAAGCACGGCGTGCTGCAGGATGGGCTGCATGCGTTCCCTATAGGTGTGCGTCGCGCAGGAAATCCCAGATTTCCTGTGTCGCGTCCATGTCCTGGCTGGTGGTGCCGATCAACGGCACCGGCAGATACTGCCAGCCCCCGGGCCAAGCATGGCCGCCGCCGGTGACGGTGTAAAGCCGGACCTCGCTGCCACTGCTGCAGCTGCTGTTGGCCTGCAGCGCGACCGTGGTGCCGTCGTTGGCGATGTCCGGCAGCGCCGAACTGAGGGTCTGGGCGGGATTGCAGCCGTTGCGACCAAGCCAGAAGGAGAAGGCCTGGGGCACGGAGCGCACGCCGATGCGGCCGCCGTTGTACGGCACGATGGGATCGCGGCTGCCGGCCACCAGCATCAGCGGCCGCGGAGACACGGGAGCGCAGGCGCTCTCCAGGCCGCCGGTCAGGCTGCCGGCCACGATGCCGAAGCCCGCGATGCGGTCGCTCAGCTCGCAGGCCAGCCGCATGGTCATGAAGCTGCCGTTGGACAGGCCGGCGGCGTAGACGCGCTGCGGGTCGATGGAGAAGTTGGCCTGCAACTGGGCGATCACCGCCGCTGCAAACCCGACGTCGTCATAGCCCTTGGGACGCGCGGGATCATCGTCCCAGACACCGTCCACGGAAGCCGGCATCACCGCCCACACGCCCTCGGCCGCCACCAGGTCGGCCACCTCGGTGAGGTTGGCCTGGTTCTCGGCGGTGCCGCCGTTGCCGTGGAACAGCAGCAGGACCGGAGCGCCGGCGGCGGCCGGCTCGGGCCGGACGACGACGAAGCGGCGGGTACGGCCGTTGTGCTGGAACGTCGCGTCGAAGGCCGCGGTACCGGCGGCCAGGACCAGGTTGTTGCCCTGCAGCCGGATGACGACATGATCCAGGTAGGGCGGCGTGAGCTGCGTGGCCCCGACCAGCAGAGGATCCAGGGCTTCGGTGGTGCCGCCAGCCAGGGTCCCGACCGTAGCGGTCGTGCGGCTCAGCAGGGTTTCGAGGAATCCGGCCGCCTGGGCCGGAAGGATGCAAGCGGACAGCAGCAAACCACACCAGTGATGACGACGCATGATGACCTCCCTGTCACGAACGACGCACACCCGGCGACCGGCAACATGTCCCGGGCTCCCCTGCCGATCATAGACCCGTCCGGGACGGCTGTCGCTATCCGCCTCGCTCAGCCGGCCCGGTAGCGCCAGAGCGCCCGTGCGCCGCCCTCCGGCCGGTTTTCCAGCCGCAGTTCCCAGCCGTAGCGCTCGGCCAGCACCCGGGCGATGTAGAGCCCCATGCCGGAACCGCCGTCGCGGGCGCGGAACCCGGGCTCGAACAGTTGCGGCAAGGCGTCCGGCGGCACGCCGGGGCCCTCGTCGTCCACGGTGACGCAGCCGTCGGCCATGCGCACCCACACCTGCCCCGCGGCGGAAGCCTGCAGGGCATTGCGGAACAGGTTGGTGAATACGACGCGCACGGCACCGGGCGGCGCCACGAGCACATCCGGCAGCAGTTGCCAGTGCACGCGCCCGGCGGCCGCCTCGTCCAGATGCGGTTCGGCCGCTTCCGGCAGCAGTTCGTCCAGGCGGTTCTCCTTCAGCGGCGGCGACTCGCGCGTACGCGACAGCGCCAGCAGCGCGTCGAGGATTTCGCGCATGTCGCGCGCGCCGCGCTCCAGGCGCTGCAACGGCCTCAGCACCGCGGCATCGCCGCGCTCGCGCATCAGTTCGGCCGAGGCGGAAATCACCATCAGCGGGCCGCGCAGCTCGTGGCTCGCGGCGGCGGAGAAGGCGCGCTCGCGCTCGATCAGCCGCTCGATGTCCTCCAGGCGCCGGTTGAGGGCGCTGACCACCAGGTCCAGTTCCTCGTCGGCTCGGGGTACGGAGATGCGCAGGTGCCGCTGGCTGGGATCCAGGGCGCGCACCTGTTCGAGCAGCTCGTGATACGGCTTCAGCACCCGATCGGCCGTGCGGTCCGCCGCGATCCAGGTGCCGAGGAACACCAGCAGCGCCGTGATGGACACCCCGAGCCAGAGCCAGGACTCGCGCTGCTCGACGAACGCCACCGGATACGCCAGGTAGGCGGCGTCTCCGGGCGCGACCTGCCGCATGTAGACGCAATAGGGTTCGCCGCCGATATCCACCGGCTCGGTGATACCCTCGGACAGGCCCCGGAGTTCCGCCGGCAGCGGCCCGCCGCGGCCGGGGCGGAAGTACTTGAGCGCGGACGCCTGCTGCTCCGGCGGCTCCGGCGCGATGTCCGCCTCGAGCATGGCGTCCATCTGCTGCGCCAGCATGTCGTTGATGGCGGCATCCTCGATGGCCTCGTCGGCGACGTAGAGCGCGCCTGCGCCGAGCAGCGCCGCCGCCACCGACAGGCCCAGCACGATGCGGCGGACGCGTTGGCGCAGCATGGCTAGGAACTGCCTTCGATGTCGGCCAGGCGATAGCCGATGCTGCGGTAGGTATGCAGCAGCTTGCGCGGCTGGTCGCGGTCGATCGCCTCGCGCAGCTTGTGCATGTGGGCGCGCAGGAAGTCCTGGTCCGGCGGCTGGTCGCCCCAGAGCAGGTACTCCAGTTCCTCGCGGGGCACGATCCGGTGCGCGTTGCGGAGCAGGTGCTCCAGCAGCTTGCCCAGGGTCGGCGACAGCGGGATCAGCCGCCCCGCCCGACGCAGCTCGCGGGTGCGCGTGTCCAGCACCAGGTCGCCGGCGGTGAGCTGCGGCGTGGCCACGCGGTTGCTGGCGCGGCGGTGCAAGGCGGTCAGGCGCGCATAGAGCTCCGCCAGTTCGAAAGGCTTGACCAGGTAGTCGTCCGCCCCTGCATCGAAGCCGGCGACCTTGTCGGGCAGCGTATCCAGCGCGGTCAGCATCAGCACGGGCGCGCTCAGGCCATGCTCGCCGCGCAACCGGGCACAGAGCGTGGCGCCGTCCATGCGCGGCAGCAGACGGTCCAGCACCAGCACGTCGTAGGTCTCCTGGGTGGCCAGGCGCAAGGCGGCGAGGCCATCCCGGGCGTAGTCCACGGAATGACCACGCTGCTCCAGGTACTCGCCGACCGACTCGGCGATGTCCGCATGATCCTCGACGATCAGGACGCGCACGGCCGGCCTAGAAATCGCGCGTGGTCGTACCGCCTTCCTCGATATCGACGAGGAAGGCATCGCGGAACACCAGGGTGTCCTGGCGGGTGAAGGGATCGTCCAGGTCCGCCTTGCAGGTGTAGGCCACCGTGTAGCGCCCGGCGGGCAGGCCGCGGAAGCGGTAGCTGAAATCGCCCTCGTCGCCGGGTCGCACGACACTGGCCGATACCAGGGGCGATTCGGTCACGTCGGCGGCGTAGTCGGTGAGCTGGTTGCGCCGGTCGTCCCGGTACAGGTACATGGCAAAGCCTTCCTCCTCGCTGCCGGCACAGCCGCCGCCCTGGACGTAGTCCTCGTCGACCTGGCCCACCAGCGTGCCCAGATCGCCGGAGCGTCCCGCGGTGGCCACCTGGCGCAGGCGGTAGAGATTGTCCGGCTGGGTCTGGCGCGAGAAGGAGAAGCGCAGGTCCAGGACCGCCAGCAGCGTCTCGGTCTCGTCATCGTCGTCCGACAGCTGGATGTCGATGTCGGCCCCCGGCTGCAGGTCGCTCACACGGATCGGGAATTCGCCGTCGTCGGTCTCGATCTCGGCGCCGCGCTCGTCGAAGACCAGGCGCAGCTTGCGATAGCGGGCGGATGGCACTTCCTCGCCGCCGACCAGGCTCAGCAGTTCGCTGCCCTGGAAGTCCAGCAGGTTGACCAGGCGGTCATCGGTCTCGATGCGGCGGGTGCCGCCCGCCTCGTCCTGCAGTTCCACTGCCCTGATGCGGACGCTGATGCGCTCGGCATCGACCGGCCGGTTGACCGTGGCCAGGTCGATATCCAGCGAGGACTCGCAGGCCGCCAGGCCCAGGGCCAGAGGCAGCAGGGACAGGCGCAGCAGGGTCGCGTTCTTCATGTCCACGAGTGTAGCGGCCGGCGGGAGTTCAGTCATTTTGAAGGACCCCTTCAGGAAATTCCGGTTTTTCCGGTGCCGATGCCCGCCTATGCTGCAGGCCGCAGTCATCCCGAGCCGACACACAATCCCAAGGAGAACCCATGAAACTGTACTTTGCCCCCGGCGCCTGCTCCCTCTCCCCGCATATCGTGCTGCATGAGGCCGGCCTTGCCGCCCAGACCGAGAAGGTGGACCTGGCCAGCAAGAAGACCGCCTCGGGAGCCGATTTCACCCAGGTGAACCCCAAGGGCTACGTCCCCGCCCTGCAACTGGACGACGGCACCGTGCTGACCGAGGGTCCGGCCATCGTCCAGTACCTGGCCGACCAGCGTCCGGCCGCCCGCCTGGCGCCCGAGAACGGTACGCTGCAGCGCTACCAGCTGCAGGAACTGCTGAACTTCATCAGCACCGAGATCCACAAGAGCTACAGCCCGCTGTTCAAGCCGAACAGCACCCCGGATATGAAGCAGGCCTTCATCGATCTGCTGCAGCGCCGCTACGACACGGTGGAGCAGATGCTGAGCGGCCGCCAGTACATCGCCGGCGACCAGTTCACCGTGGCCGACGCCTATCTCTTCACCGTGACCGGCTGGAGCCGCGTGCTGAAGATCGACCTGCTGTCCTCGCGCCCGAACCTGGCGGCGTACATGGAGCGGGTGGGCGGAAGGCCGGCGGTGCAGAGCGCGATGCGGGCCGAAGGCTTGATCAAGTGAGGTGAGCAGCCGAGAGGGCGGTGATCCCAGCGGGGTTTACCCCTCTCGGCAGCTGCTCCTGCGCTGCCCTCCCTTGCGCATCCATGCCCTGTCCCCTATCCCTCTCCCGCAACGGGAGAGGGATTTCAGGGTTCAGAACGCCGGCGGCGGCGGCATCAACTCCTGATCCTGCAGCACGCCGTTGCCGTCCGCATCCATCCGCGTGAAGGCCTCGTCGGCCTGGGCCTGGACCTCGGAGAGCTCCAGCAATCCGTCGCCGTTGGCATCGCGCGGTGCCGGCGGCGGCGTGCCCTGGGCCCGCACCAGGGCCGGCGCGGACTTCAGGCGGTCCTGCGGAATCGCCGGGCCGCCGGGGGCGTCCAGGCGCAGCACGAAGCGCCGCGGCAGGAACTGCCTCTGCTCGCCGGCGTCGAGGTAGCCGTCGGAATTGCGGTCTGCCGCGCGGAAGCGGGCAGCGGCGCCTTCACGCCATTCGGCCCGGTCCACCTGGCCATCCTCGTCGTAGTCCGCCGGCAGCGGCGGCTGCGCCAGGGCGGCGGCGGAAAGCAGCATGAGGGCCGGCATCAGCAGGCCGGATCCGATGGACAGCTTGATGGTGTGCATGGGATCGCTCCTATTCGGCGGTGAAGGCGATGCTGCGGGTCTCGCCCGCATTGACGGTGACATTGCGGCGCTGCTGGAAATCCAGGTCGTTCACGACCGCGGGCTGCTCGTTGTCGGCATTGCAGGTCAGCGCCAGGGTGTAGTCGCCCTCCGGCAGGAAGGCGAAGCGGTAGCGGTAGCCTCCGTCGCCGTCGTCGTAGACCGCCGTGGCCGAAACCGGCTGGGTGCCGCTGACGCGGCTGCGGGCGTAGTCCACCGGGGTGACGCCGGTCCCCTCGTAGGCATAGACGCCGACGCCGCGCAGCAGGCTACGCCCCTGGCGGCAGTCGGCGTCTTCCACCAGGGCGTTGGCGACCTTGCCGGACACTTCACCCGCATCCTCCGGATCCAGGGCCCGCAGGACCGGGGTCAGGGCATAGTTGCCGGAGGTGGAAAGCTGGTCGTCCAGGGAAAAGCGCAGTTCCAGGTCCAGCAGCAGGCTGGCCTCGTCGTCGTCGCCGACGTCCAGGTCCAGGTCGGCGAACTCCTGGGTCTCGGGCGGCACCACCGGCACCTGGCTGCCGTCGCTGCGGCCGACGTAGGAGCCGTCCTCCGCGAAGACCAGGTGGGCCCCGACGTAGCGGGCCGCGGGAACCTCCTCGCCCTCCACCAGTCTCAGCGTCGAACCGTTGCGGTACTGCAGCAGGTCGACCTCGTGGTCGAGGTCGAGCGTCACGCGGTTTCCGTCCTCCTTGAGCAACTGGATGCCGGTCAGGTGCAGCACCACGGACTCGGCCCCGTCGATCGGGCCATCGGTCAGGTCGACATCGAGCTGGGCTTCGCAGGCGGCCAGCAGCGGCAGGCAGGCCAGCAGGGGGATACAGCGTTGCAGCGGCAGGTTGACAGGCATTCGGCGGGGGTCTTCAGGAAACTGGGGCGAAGGTATCGGCCACCGCCTGCCCGGGTCCGCCCCGCATTTGTCGCAATTCGTATCAGGCTGTATCTGGCTCCGGCAAAACCCTTTTTCCCATTCCATTGCGTACTTAGGCTGGTCCGACCATGTCCATGAACCCCAAAGTCCTGCTGGTCGACGACGACGAGCGCCTGCGCAACCTGATCGCCGGCTTCCTGGTGAAGCACGGCATCGATGCCGAGGGCGTCGGCACCGCCGCCTCGGCGCAACGCTACATCCAGCGCGAATCCTATGACCTGGTGGTGCTGGACCTGATGCTGCCCGACGGCGACGGCATCGCCCTGTGCCGCCGCCTGCGCGAGCTGGCGCCCTCGACGCCGGTGATCATGCTGTCGGCGCGCGGCGACGACGTGGACCGCATCATCGGCCTGGAGGTCGGCGCCGACGACTACCTCGGCAAGCCCTGCAACCCGCGCGAGCTGGTGGCCCGCATCCACTCGGTGCTGCGGCGCACGCGGCAGCGCGGCATGCCGGGGCTTCCCGCCACCCGCGAAACGCTGCGCTTCGGCGAGTTCGAGCTGGACCTGTGGAGCCGCGTGCTGAAGCGCGAGGGTGTCCCGGTACGGCTCACCACCGGCGAGTACCAGTTGCTGGAGGCACTGGCGCTGAACGCCCGGCGCGTGCTGGGTCGCGACGAGCTGCACCGCATGGTTTCCGGCAACCGCGGCGAGACCCTGTCCCGGTCCATCGACCTGCTGGTGTCGCGGTTGCGCCGCATCCTCGAGCCGGACGCCGCCGAGCCGCGCTACATCCAGACGGTCTGGGGCCGCGGCTACATCTTCGTGCCCGACCATACGGCGGTGACGGCACCGTGAAGGTCAGCCTGCGCAACTGGGTGGGGCTGATCGTGGCGGCGGCGCTGCTCGCCAGCCCCCTGCTCAACTTCGCTCTGCTGCGCCTGTTCCCGCCGCCGGACGACCTGCTGTTCCGAACCCTGCCCGGCCCTCCACCACCGCCCGGCGAGGAGCCTTCGCGGCCTGCGGTGCCGGCCGCCGGCGTGACGAGCATGGCCCGCGTGGGTTTCGTCGGCGCTTCGGCGGGAGGCAGCCTGCTGGGCCTGCCGGCCGCCCGCTTCGAGACGCCGCTGCGCACGCGCGTGGAGGTGCTGCGCAGCGACGCGGGCGAGCCGGGCACACCGCCCGTGGTGCGGCGCTTCAGCGGCGTGGTCTCGCCGGAGCACGAAGCGGCGATCAAGGCGATGCGCCGCCACTTCACGCTGATCAACCTCGCCACCATCGGCATCCTGATGCTGGCGGCGGTGCTGCTGCTGTCCCTGCTGCTGCGCCGGCCGGTCCGGCGACTGCTCGAGGGCATCGGCGACATCGAGCGCGGCGCCGCCCCATCCGCCCCTCCCAGCGGCCCGCGCGAGTTCCGGCAGATCGGCGAAGCGCTGCGGCGCATGAGCATGAAGCTGCGCGGCAGCCTGCGCGAACGCGAACTGATGCTGGCCGGCCTGTCGCACGACATCCGTTCGCCGCTGGCGCGGCTGCAAGCGGCGATCGAGCTGCATGCCGCCGACCATCCGGGGGACTTCCGGCCGATGATGGCCGACATCCGCGACATCGACCACATCGTGCACCAGTGCATCGATTTCGTGCGCGACGGGCAGGACGAGCCGCTGGAAAATCTGGAGCTCGATGCCCTGGTGCGCACGGCCCTGCAGCGCCACGAGGGCCTGGAACTGGACCTGGCCTGCAGCGGACTTCAGGTCGGCGCCCGCCGGCTGGGCCTGCTGCGCCTGATCCGCAACCTGGCCGACAACGCCCTCACCCACGGCCTGGCGCCGGTGCGCGTGGCCACGCGGCGCGACGGCGATGCCCTGCGCCTGAGCGTGGAGGATCACGGGCGCGGCATCGATCCCGGGGAGTGGCAACGCCTGATCGAACCCTTCGAGCGCGGCAACCGCGCCCGTGACGGCCGCGGTGCCGGCCTGGGCCTGGCGATCGTGCAGCGCGTGGCCTCGGCGCACGGCGCCCGGGTGGAACTGCGCGAGCGCCGCGGCGACCGGCCGTTCGCGGTGGAACTGTGCCTGCCGCTGACCGCGTGAAAGACTTGGATACGTTTTCATACAAAGCCTTGCAGCCGTAGCGCCGCCGCCCGGGAAATCATGGGCCTCCCCTATTTCCCTGGAGATACCCGATGTCGGCGACCCCGTCCGCGCGCGGCCTGCGCCCTGCCGTCCCCGCCCTGCTGCTGTTGCTGCCGGCCCTGCTGGCGGGCTGCGGAGGCGGTGGCGGCGGCGATGACGATCCCGACCTGATCGAGGCCTTCGGGCTCTACGGCCAGGCCGACTACGAGGGCAGCGCCCCCAACCGCGGCGCCACCACGGCCGGCAACACCCTGGCCCAGCCGCTGGGCAACGTCGCCAGCGACGGCACCCGCCTGTTCATCGCCGACACGGCCAACAACCGCATCCTCGGCTTTGCCGCCGTGCCCGCCGCGCCGGCCACGGCCGCCAGCTTCGTCCTGGGCCAGTCCAGCGCCACCGCCAACGCGCCGGCCACCGCGCGCGACCGCCTGGCCCTGCCCGGGGCGGTCTTCACCGGCGAGGGCAAGCTGGTGGTGGCCGACTCCGGCAACAACCGCGTGCTGATCTGGAACACGATCCCCGATTCCGCCGGCGACCTGCCCGACGTGGTCGTGGGCCAGACCGACTTCGTTTCCTCCACCTCCGGCACCAGCGCCACGAACCTGGCCTTCCCGACCGCGGCCGTGATCGCCAACGGCCGGCTGGTGGTGGCGGACCAGAACAACAACCGCGTGCTGGTCTGGAACAGCGTGCCCACCGCCAACGGCGCCGCCGCGGACCTGGTGCTGGGCCAGCCGGGCTTCACCACGCGCGAGGCCGACGACGAGGCCGACGAGATGAACAAGCCGGCCGGCCTCTGGAGCGACGGCTTCCGCCTGCTGGTGACGGACTCGGGCAACAACCGGGTGCTGTACTGGGCGCTGTTCCCGCAGCAGTCCAGCGCCGACGCCGACTACGTCATGGGCCAGAGCGGCTTCAGCCGCTCCTCGGCGGGCAGCTCGGCCTCGACGCTGCGCGCTCCCTTCGGCGTCGGCTCCGACGGCACCCGCATCTACGTGGCGGACTCCGGCAACAACCGCGTGCTGCGCTACAACGCCTTCCCGCTGGAAAACGGGCTGGCCGCGAGCGAGGTCTACGGCCAGGAGAGCTTCACCTCGGTGACGGCCAACGACGCGGACCAGGACGGCGACAGCGACGACACGCCGGCCAGCACCACGCTGAGCGGCGCATCCGGCGCCTTCATCTACGGTGGCGTGCTCTACGTCAGCGACCGCAACAACAACCGCATCCTGTTCTTCCCGCAGTGAAGCGTTCCGCAATGAGGACGGCGGCGGCTCCGGCCGCCGCCGCGCTCCTGGCGCTGGCAGCCTGCTCCGGCGGCGTCGGTGACGGCCGGCGCCCGGTGAAGATCCAGGTGACGTCTGTCTACGGCGGCGATTCGCTGGACAGCTACGAGTGCGCGGCCGTGCAGCTGACGGCCGTGGCGACCTTCAGCGGCGAGGGCGAGGACACGTTCGAGGCGGTGTCGGAACGCAGCACCTGGACCAGCAACGACACCGGCGTGGCGATCGTCAGCAACGGCGACATCCCGATCCCGGGCGCCACCGGGCTGTACTACGCCCAGGGCACCGTGATCGTGCTGCGGCCCGGCTCGGCGACCATCACCGCGGACTATGCCGGCCTGCGCGCGCAGTACGGCATCAGCGCCACCTCCATCGGCGACCTGAGCATCACGCCCGCTCTCACGCGCATGGCGCCGGAGACCAGCCAGAAATTCAAGCTGGAGACGACGACGGCGGAAAGCAGCGTGGCGCTGGACCTGACCAGCGTGGCGGCCTGGAGCGTGGTCACGGCCGGAGCCCCGGTCGGCATCAGCGGCTCGACGCTGCAGGCCCTGACCGGTCCGGTGGACACCCCCTTCGTCCTGGAGGCCTCGCTGCCGCTCTGCGGCCGCGCGATACGCCGGGAACTGCAGCTGGGGCCGCTGCGCGAGCTGCAGCTCTCCTACGAGCAGGCCCCGGGTGTCGTGCTGCCCCTGGGGTACAGCGAGTACGTCGGCATCCTCGGGCTGTTCGAGGATGCCTCGGCACCGCCGCAGGAGCTGGCTGCCCAGGTGACCGGCGAACTGCTGGAGGGTGACGAAGCCGGCTACAGCGAGTCGGCCGATACGGCGGGCCGCCTGATCAAGCCGCTGCAGGCGGATGAGCCTCTGCGGTTCCGCTACACCCTGGAATCCGCCGGGCTGTCCGTGGACACGCGGCCGATCGAGGCCCGCGACCTCGACCTGATGGCCCTGCGCCTGTCGACCGACGACGCGGAGCTGGAGCTGCGGGACAGCCTGCAGGCCCAGGCCCATGGCCTGTTCAGCGACGGCATCGAGCGGCCGATCCGGCACGACCTGAGCTGGAGCAGCCGCGATACCAGCGTCGCCACCGTGGGCGCGGGCATCGAGGGCGGCAAGATCACGGCCACGAGCCTGGAAGGCGACACCGTGATCGACGCAGCGGCCAACGACCTCAGCGGACTCGACGCCGAGATCGCGGTACATACCTATCGCAAGAGGCCGGAATGAAACAAGGGCGGCCATGGCCGCCCTTGTTTCATTCCGGCACCGTCCGCTCAGGAGGCGGAGCGCTTCCTCTTCGTGCCGCCGGCCTGCGGCGGCATCGCGGCTGCCAGGGCTTCCTCCATCTCGTTCAGCGCGTCGCCGGTGTAGACCGCCAGCTTCTGCAGGCTGGGGATCGAGTCGCGGCAGCCGGTGAAGCCGACCGCGACGCGGTCGCAGTAACCGACCAGGGTGATGTTCAGGGCGTAGCCGTCGAACAGGATCGACATCGGGTACATCGCCTCCAACTGCGCGCCGCGAAGGTACAGCGGCACCTTGGAGGCGACGACGTTGGAGACGGTGACGTTGAAGAACGGCGGCACCTTGGACAGGACGCCCGCCATCTGGCCCAGCAGCAGCGGCGACAAGCCCATCATCGTGAACTGCTCCAGGGCCGTCGGCGACAGGCCCAGCAGCTGCTGCTTGGTGACGCTGGTGACCCGATGGATGCGCTGCAGGCGCTTGAGCGGGTCGGTCTGGTCGGTGCCGAAGGGGCAGACGAAGCCGGCCACGGCATTGCCGCCGCCCTTGCCTTCCGGCCGCGGCAGGGCCACCGGGACGGAGGCCAGCAGGGACTTTTCCGGCAGGGCCCCGTTCTCCAGCAGGTAGCGGCGGATGGCGCCGCCGCAGATCGCCAGGGACACGTCATTGACGGTGGTGCCGGTGGCGCTGCTGATGGCCTTGATGCGCTTGAGGTCCAGCAACTGGGTGCCGAGGCGGCGCTGCTGGCTGATCGCCTGGTTGAGCAGGCTGCGCGGCGTGGTCAGCGCGGCGCGGGTGCCGCCCTCCAGGCCGGGGGCGCTCATCTCGCGCAGCACCTTGATCAGCTCCGGCAGGGTGCGGATCTGGTGGCCGGCGACCTTGAAGGGCTTGGCCAGGCGGGTCTTCCAGGACTTGGGCCGCGCCGGCTCGGCCGCCGCCTGTGCCATGGGCCGGCCGGGGCCGCTCATGTCGGCCGGGTCCTCGCTGAGCCAGCTGCGCACCATCTTCATGCCGCCCATGCCGTCGATGGCGCAGTGGTGGGCCTTGAAGTAGATCGCGAAGCGGCGGTTCTCCAGTCCCTCGATCAGGTGGGCCTCCCACAGCGGACGGCTCAGGTCCAGGGGATGGGAATGCAGGCGGGCCACCAGCACGCCCAGCTCGCGCTCGCCGCCCGGGTACGGCAGGGCCGAGTGGCGGATGTGGTAATCGATGTCGATGTCGGCCTTGACCCAGGCCGGGGCCAGCTTCGACATCCGGCCGCGGGCCAGCTTGCAGTCGAAGGGGTGCGGCATGAAGGGCACGGTGCGCATGTGCTGCAGCAGGTCCCGCAGGAAATCCGGGGAGGCGTTGTCCGGCAGCCTGAAGGTCAGCAGCCCCCCCACGTGCATCGGGGTGCGCTTGGATTCCATGCGCAGGAAAGATGCGTCGACCGGACTCAGGTACTGCATGCGGGCTCTCCCCCGGATTGTCGTTATCGTGTGCCAGTGAGGCGGTGTTCAAGATGCACGATTTCCGGGCGCCCCGCCATACCCGCCTTGCGGGAGACACCCCTAATCTTTTCGGGTGAGGCTAGGCTCAGTCCGGGCCTCTACGGTAGCGTCTGCATTATTCCTAAATAAAAAGTGTGCTGAGGGGAGAATCTGATGGCGAAGCAGGGGTTGGAGGGCGTTCGTACGCGCTGGACCTATGGTCCGAAGCTGCTGGCGGTGTTCCTGGGTGGTGCTGTGGTCCCGGCCTGGGCCGGTTCCTTCGACTTCCTCGGGCTCGAGGGCCAGTACCAGGTGCAGGCGGCCTACTCCGCCGCGATGCGCCTCCACGACCCGGACGACCGCATCATGAACACCGCCCCGGCGTCCTCGATCCCCCTGCCGGACTACCTGAAGCTGCCGGAGTCGAACAACTACGACGACGGCGACCGCAACTTCAAGAAGCACTCGCTGGTGAACAATCGCCTGTCGCTGCTCGGCGAGATCCAGCTGAACTACGGCGACTACGGCCTGCTGGTGCGCGGCGACGCCTTCTACGACGACGTCTACCACCGCAGCAACGACAACGACTCGCCGCCGCCGGACCAGCCGGGCGCGACGATCAACAAGACCGAGCTGCCCACCAACCGTTTCAGCGACGCCGCCGAGTACTACGACGGCCAGCGCGCGCGCCTGCTGGACGCCTACGTCTACGGAAGCTGGTACCTGACCGACGAAGCCGCGCTGAACCTGCGCGTGGGCCGCCACATCGCCGCCTGGGGCGAAAGCCTGTTCTTCGCCGGCATCGCGCTGGCCCAGTCCCCGGCGGACGCCACCAAGGCCACCGTGCCGGGCGCGGACGTCAAGAGCATCCTGCTGCCGGTCAACCAGGTGTCGATGCAGCTGGCGCTGAACGACAAGCTGACGATCCTCGGCCAGTACAAGCTGGAGTACAAGCCGACCGAGCTGAATCCGGTGGGCGAGTTCTTCTCGGTGGCCGACGTGGTCGGCCCGGGCGCCGAGTTCATCTACGGCATCGACAACCCGCTGTACCTGTCG
>Ga0255097_1000090_pt1 | contig 61539 bp, 59 predicted proteins | sample Colum_Atlam_RepB_2_FD_188436 | JGI IMG/M metagenome (GOLD analysis project Ga0255097, IMG submission 188436) | Freshwater microbial communities from Columbia River, Oregon, United States - Colum_Atlam_RepB_8d | ecosystem: Environmental > Aquatic > Freshwater > River | place: USA: Oregon...
GGTGTCGAACCCGATGGCGCATGAACTGATCCACCGGGGCGCCCGTGTGCTGTATGGGCTGGGGGTGGCGGTTTATACGAGCCTGCTTTTTGGCCATCATGCCTCGGCGCACCGTTTGGTGCATCACCGTCATGCCGCCAGTCCGCAAGACCCCAATTCGGCCCGGGTGGGCGAGGGGTTCTATCGCTTTTTTCTGCGCGCTTGGCGCGGCAGTTTCCTGCGGGGCTGGCACGAGGAGAATGTGTTGCGCGCCCGGTCGCACGGCGCGCGGGGATTGCATCCCTATGCGGTCTATCTGGGGGGGGCTGCGCTGGTGTTGGGACTGGCCTATCTGATTGCCGGTGGTTGGGGGGTGCTGGTCTGGGGCGGACTTGGCCTGCATGCACAAGTGCAATTGATGCTGTCGGATTACGTCCAGCATTACGGGCTGACCCGCGCCCGCCGCGCCGATGGGCGGTTGGAACCGGTGGCCGCGCGTCATTCTTGGAACGCGCCACATTGGTTTTCCTCTGGCATGATGCTGAATGCCCCGCGCCATTCTGACCATCACGCCCACCCCGCGCGCCCCTATCCGGCGCTGCGCTTACCTCCGGCCGAGGCGGCTCCGCATCTGCCTTGGCCGCTGCCGGTCGCCTGCACCTTGGCCTTGATCCCGCCCTTGTACAAACGCCTGATCCGCAAGCCGCTGTCCCGCTGGGACACCGGAAAGGCATTGGAAAATGACTGATTTTTTTATAAAATCAGGGCTCTAGAACAAGCTGCCTTGTTCGCCGCCTTCGGCCTTGCCCTTCTTGGCTGGCCGCGCTCCCAAGGCTAACTTGCCGTCGGCGAACTCGATCTCAAGGCTGGCGCTGCGTTCGGCCCCGGCCTTGGTCGTCACGACATGGCCGTCGCCGCGCACCACGGCAAATCCGCGTTTCAGCGTTTCGCGATAGCCGAGCGTCAGGCGGGTGCGGTCGGTTTGTTCCAGCCGTTTGGTCAGATCGGCCAACTGCCGCGCTGGCGCCGCTTGCAGCCGGGCCTCAAGGGCCAAAAGCCGATCGCGATCGCGGGCAATGTCGCGCGCCGCGGTGGACAACAACCTTGCCAAGGCTGGCTCCAGCCGTGAGGCCCATTTGTCCATCTGGCCGTGCTTGCGCTCCAGCGCCACGGCGCCCTTGTCGGCAAGGCGCTGGGCGCGCGAGGTGAGGTCACGGGCCTTGGCCGCAATGAGGTTGACCAGCGTTTCGGGCCGCAGCCGCGCGGCACGTTCAAACCCGGCGCGTTTTTTTGCGGCCGCCATGCCAAGCGCACCACCCAGACGGCCAGCCCAAAGATCCAGCCGCTGCGCGGGCGGGGCCAAAAGCGTCTCCAGCCGGGGCAGGGCGCGTGCCAGATCGCGCAACCGTTGTCCACGGTTGGCAGCCCCCTGCGCCATGGCGCGGGTCTGTCGGGCCGCCAAGGCGTCCAAACTTGCCAACAGCTCCAGCCGCACTGGCACGGCCAGTTCGGCGGCCGCGGTGGGGGTGGGCGCGCGCAAATCAGCGGCGTGGTCGATCAGCGTGGTATCGGTTTCATGACCCACGGCGGAAATCAGCGGGATGCGGCTGGCCGCTGCCGCCCGCACCACGATTTCTTCGTTGAAGCCCCACAGATCCTCGAGCGACCCACCGCCGCGTGCGACGATCAGCAGATCAGGGCGCGGGATCGGCCCTCCGGGTTCCAGCGCATTGAAGCCCCGGATCGCCGCCGCCACTTCCGCCGCGCAGGACTGGCCTTGCACCGCGACGGGCCAGATCAGCACATGGCGGGGAAAACGGTCGCGCAACCGGTGCAGGATGTCGCGGATCACCGCGCCTGAGGGCGAGGTGACAACGCCAATCACCCCCGGCAGATAGGGGATCGGCTTTTTGCGGACGGGATCAAACAGCCCTTCGGCCTGCAAGGCTGCCCGGCGCTTTTCCAGCATCGCCATCAGCGCGCCGGCGCCCGCCGGGGCCACATCATCGACGATCAACTGATATTTCGACTGGCCGGGAAAGGTGGTCATCCGCCCCGTGGCGATAACTTCCATCCCTTCCTCGGGACGCACCTGCATGCGGGCAACCTGCCCCTTCCACGAAATCGCGGCGATGACAGAGCGATCATCCTTGAGGTCAAAATAAAGATGCCCCGAAGCCGGGCGGCTGACCCGCCCCACCTCGCCGCGCACGCGCACAAGGCCAAACTCCCCCTCAATCACCCGTTTGACCGCGCCAGACAGCTCCGACACGGTGTATTCAGGCTGGTTGCCCGGCGGGGTGGGGGAATCTTCGAACATGTCCATCGGCGCAGGATAGGGTCAAGCCGGACAGATGGGAAGGGAGCGATGCCCCTTGGCCCACGTGGCCGGAAAATTGCGATTTTGCGGTTCGATTTCTTGCAAGAAAACGCGGTCGCGCCGCTTGTCTAACCACGCGGCCCCGCCTATCAGACCTGAACGACAGCAAAGGGGTGCGCGATGAATATCCTGATCCTTGGAAGCGGCGGGCGTGAACATGCGCTGGCTTGGGCGGTGAAACAGAACCCCAAATGCGACCGGCTGATCGTGGCGCCCGGCAATGCCGGAATCGCGCAGATGGCCGAGGTGGCGGCCTTCAACATTCTGGATGGGGCCGAAGTGGTCACCTTCTGCGAAGAAAACGCCATTGATTTCGTGATTGTTGGGCCCGAGGCCCCCTTGGCCGCAGGCGTGGCTGATGCGACGCGGGCTGCCGGTATCACCACGTTCGGCCCCTCGGCTGCGGCTGCGCGACTGGAGGCGTCAAAGGGGTTCACCAAGGAAATCTGTGACGCCTGCGGCGCCCCGACGGCTGGCTATGCCCGCTTTACCGAAGCGGCCCCCGCAAAGGCATATATCCACGCCCAAGGGGCGCCGATCGTCGTCAAGGCTGACGGGTTGGCGGCAGGCAAGGGCGTGATCGTGGCGATGACCGAAGCCGAGGCGCTGGCAGCCATCGACGACATGTTCGGCGGCGAATTCGGGGCGGCCGGGGCCGAAGTGGTGATCGAGGAGTTCATGGCGGGCGAGGAGGCGAGCTTCTTCGTCCTGACCGATGGCGTGAATGCCCTGCCGATCGGCACTGCGCAGGATCACAAGCGGGTTGGCGATGGCGATACCGGCCCGAATACCGGCGGCATGGGGGCTTACTCACCCGCCCCGGTCTTGACCGATGCCCTGCAAAAACAGGCGCTGGACGAGATCGTTCTGCCGACGATCCGGGAAATGGCGCGGCGGGGCACCCCCTATCAGGGCGTCCTTTACGCCGGGCTGATGATCGAGCAGGGACGCGCCCGGCTGGTGGAATACAACGCCCGCTTTGGCGACCCGGAAACCCAAGTTCTGATGATGCGTCTTGGCGCGCAGGCGCTGGATCTGATGCTGGCCTGCGCCGAAGGGCGGCTGGACACGGCAAAGGTCAATTGGGCCGACGACCACGCCCTGACCGTGGTGATGGCGGCCAAGGGCTATCCGGGCGCTTACAACAAAGGCAGCGAGATCCGCGGGCTGGAGCGTCTGCCAGAAGACAGCCGCCATATGTGTTTTCACGCCGGAACGGCCGAAAAGGACGGGATCATTGTCGCCAATGGCGGCCGGGTTCTGAACATCACGGCCCGTGGCGACACCCTGGCCGACGCCCGCAACCGCGCCTATGCGATGATTGACCATTTACGCTGGCCCGACGGGTTCTGCCGTTCGGATATCGGCTGGCGCGCGCTGTGACGCCGGGCAGGGGGGCCTCTGGCCCCCCTCGCGCTGGTGCGCTCCCCCCCGAGAGTATTTGTGCCAAGATGAAGCGGGGGATTTCATCTTGGCACAAATACTCCCGCCGGAGGCTCCGACATCGGGGCCGGGCGGCGCGGGTGAAATTCTGACAACAGGGGGCGGCCATGATCATTCGCGACAAGCCCGGATTGCGGGAATTGCTTTTTGCGCTGCGTGGCTCTGTGCTGCCGGTGATCGCGCCGTCTTTGGTCGTGGTGGCCTTGGCGGCGGCCGGACTGGTTGTGCTTGATCGGTTCGTGGCGCCGATGCCGCATGTTTCGCCCGTGCCCTTTACGGTTTTCGGGGTCGCGCTGTCGCTGTTTTTGGGCTTTCGCAACAACGCCGCCTATGATCGCTGGTGGGAAGCGCGGCGGCTTTGGGGTGGGCTTGTCGCCGACACCCGTGCGCTGATCCGCGAGGCGGAGTTGTTCCTTGGGCCGGGGGCCGAGACTCGCGCGTTGCTGATCGGGCAGCGCGACTTTCTGCACGGGCTGCGGCGGGCTTTGCGTGGCGAGGCGGCAAACGGGCCGACCCCGGAAGAGGCCTTGCAGGCGATGAATGGGCTTTTGGTGGCGGCCCGCGCGGGCGGGCAGCTGGATGGCTTTGGTGCGCGCACGCTGTCGGGGCGGCTGGCCTCGATCACGCTGGCGCAAGCGGGATGTGAGCGCATTCGCTCTACTCCTCTGCCTTATGTCTATTCCCTGCTGATCTTCCGCACCTCTTGGCTTTACTGCCTCCTGTTGCCCTTGGCGCTTTTGGAGGGGCCGGGCTGGATGGCGCCGGTCTTTGTCAGCATCGTGGCTTATGTGTTTTTCGGCCTTGCCGAAGTGACCGAGGAATTGGCGCATCCCTTTGGCCAGACCGCCAACGCCCTGCCTTTGAGTGCGATTTGCCGGACCTGCGACATCGCGCTGGCCACCGCGCTGGGCGAACCTGTGCCCCCGCCCTTGCAGCCCGTGGGCTTCCGACTGGATTAACCACCGCTTTCCCGCTTGCACGCGGGGGGCAGTCGCCCTAAAGAAACGCCGATTTCAGGCTGTGGGAGATGTCCATGCCGCTTCTGGTGATGAAATTCGGTGGCACCTCGGTGGCGGATCTCGACCGCATCGCCAATGCCGCCCAGAAGGTCCAGCGCGAGGTGGAGCGTGGCTATGACGTGATCGTCATCGTCAGCGCCATGTCGGGCAAGACCAATGAAATGGTCGGTTGGGTCGAAAAGACCTCGCCGCTGTATGATGCCCGCGAATATGACGCGGTCGTCTCGTCGGGCGAGAATGTGACCGCAGGTCTGATGGCCCTGCGCTTGCAGGAAATGGGGATCGCTGCGCGCAGCTGGCAAGGCTGGCAGGTGCCGATCAACACCACCTCGGCGCATGGGGCGGCACGCTTTGTGTCGATCCCGCGCGAGAATATGGATGCCAAATTCGCCGAAGGCTTCAAGGTTATGGTTGTCGCAGGCTTCCAAGGCGTCAGCCCGGAAGGCCGGATCACCACGTTGGGCCGCGGTGGATCGGATACCACCGCTGTTGCCTTTGCCGCAGCCTTTGGGGCCGAACGCTGTGACATCTACACCGATGTGGATGGGGTCTATACCACCGACCCGCGGATCACCGACAAAGCCCGCAAGCTGGAAAAGATCGCCTTTGAAGAGATGCTGGAGCTGGCCTCGCTGGGGGCAAAGGTCTTGCAGACCCGCTCGGTCGAACTGGCAATGCGCTATAAGGTGCGGCTGCGGGTGCTGTCCTCGTTCGAGGACACCGATGAAACTTCTGGAACTCTGGTCTGCGACGAGGACGAAATCATGGAATCGAAAGTTGTTTCTGGCGTCGCCTACAGCCGCGACGAAGCGAAGATGACGCTGGTCAAGGTTGAAGACCGTCCCGGCATCGCCGCCGCGATCTTCGGCCCCTTGGCCGATGCGGGTGTGAACGTTGACATGATCGTGCAGAATATTTCGGAACTCGACGATCCGACCGACAAGCGCGCCTATACGGACATGACCTTTAGCTTGCCCACCAATCAGGTGGAGCGGGCGCGCAAGGCGATGGAAGAAGCCAAGGCGGCAGGCAAGTTCGCCTATGGCAATCTGGTCACCGATACCGATGTGGCCAAGATTTCGGTCGTCGGGATCGGGATGCGTAGCCAAGTCGGTGTGGCGGCCAAGATGTTTGCGGCCCTTGCCGCTGAAAACGTCAATATCAAGGTTATCTCCACCAGCGAGATCAAAATCTCGGTCCTGATCGACCGCAAGTATATGGAACTGGCCGTGCAGGCGCTGCACGACACGTTCGAGTTGGAAAAAGCCTAAGGGATTATCCAAGACATGAAAAAGCCCGGTCAGACGACCGGGCTTTTTCATTTGGTGCAAGCTGGATCAGCCGTTTTCGGCGGTGTGCAGCACATCCATCAGGCTCGCCGAGGGATCGGCGGTGCAGGCTGCGGCGGCGCCGTCGATATTGGCTTGCAGGCGTTCAACGTCAAAGCCGGTGTCCGAGGCCTGACCGCCCATGTAGCCATCAATCCAAGTCAACAGCATCGCAACCGAATCTGCCGGCATTTCGGCCAGATCGGCGCAGGTGATGGTGGAGATATCCGCCGATTCGGCGAAGGCTGCACAAGGGGAAACCAAGCCAATCAGAGCGGCCGCAACGAGAGTTTTCATCAAGATTATCTTTCCGGGATGATCGGGCATCCCTGTAAATAGGTTTTCAAATAAACTGGTACAGATCACTCAGCACTGGCGCTGGTGATGGCGGGGATTGGCGATTCCGGCAAGAGTGTTTGGTGCGGCAGGCTTAACCAGAGGTTAGATTGAGCCCGCTTCGACCATGTAATTCGATGCCGAACACATCGCGCCATCGTCAGAGGCCAGAAACAGCACCATGCGCGCGACATAGACCGGGTCGATCAGGTCGGGCAGACATTGGCGGTTGCGATGGGCTTCAAGCGCTTCGGGCGTGGCCCAAAGCGTCTTTTGCCGCTCTGTCATGATCCAGCCCGGCACCACGGCATTGACGCGGATCCGGTGGCGACCAAGATCGCGCGCCATTGTGCGTGTCAGGCCATGCACCGCGGCTTTGGCGGTGGCATAGGCCGGAAAACCGCCGCCTGCCTCAAACCAGCTGTTCGACCCCATGTTGATGATCGAACCGCCCCCGGCGGCGATCATGTCAGGGGCAACGGTTTGGATGGCAAAAAACATGTGGCGCAGGTTGGTGGCTTGGCGTTCGTCCCAATAGTCGGGCGTCACATCTTGCCAGCCATGGCGATCATCGCGGGCGGCATTGTTCACCAAAACCTCGGCCGCGCCAATCCGGGCCTTCAGCGAGGCCAGAGCGGCCTGCAGTGCCGTAATGTCGCGCAAATCGCACAGCTCATAGGTCACGCCGGGCAGGTCGTCAGCCAAGGCCCTGCTGGCGGCTTCGTCGATATCCAAAAAGCCGACCTTGGCCCCCTGCGCGGCAAAGGCGCGAACGATCTCGGCCCCAATACCTTGCGCGCCGCCACTGACAAAAACGGTCTTGCCGTTCAAGCTGGGATAGATTGCGAAATTTTGGGTCATGGTGGCCTTTAACAAGCTGGGATGGTGTCTATTTGGCGCACGGGCCATCGACCGGCAAGGGCGCTTGAGCCTGCATTTGCCCATAATCGCGGCAAATGCCCGTTCTGGTAGCTAAATTGCGCAAAATGGCGCTGAACTTGTCCGAAATTAACTCCCCATTTACCAGTATTGGTCCTATAGACGGGGAGAGGAGTCTGCCCATGCCCGAACGCAGTGAAAGCGACAGCCGCAAGCTTTTGCGGCGCTTGCGCGATGTGCTTGCCACCCCCGCCAAGGGGCAGGAACGGCTGGACCGTATCACCCATCTGATTGCCGACAGCATGAAGACCGAGGTTTGCTCGATCTATCTGTTCCGCGACGCCGAGACGCTGGAACTGTGCGCGACCGAAGGGCTGAAGCCTGAGGCGGTCCACCAGACCCGGATGAAACTGGGGGAGGGGCTGGTCGGGCGTGTTGCGCGCACGGGGCAGCCCGTGAACACCGCCGATGCGCCGTCGGAAAAGGGCTTTCGCTTTATGCCAGAGACGGGGGAAGAAATTTATTCCTCGTTCCTTGGCGTGCCGATCCAGCGGGTGGGCGAAAAGCTGGGCGTCTTGGTGGTGCAATCGAAAACCGCCCGCCAATATGCCGAGGATGAGATCGACGCCTTGGACGTTGTGGCCATGGTGCTGGCCGAAATGACCGAACTTGGCGCCTTTGCCGGTGACGATGTACAGGCCCTGCACAAGCAGCCTTTGATGTTCCGCGGCGGCACCGGGCAAGAAGGCACCGCCGAGGGCCGGGTTTGGCTGCATGAACCGCGCGTCGTGGTGACCAACCCGGTCGCCGATGACCCGCTGACCGAAATCGACCGCATCCGCGACGCCGTCAGCGTCTTGCGGGTGTCGGTTGATGACCTGCTGGCCGCTGAAAGCCTAGAGAAAGAGCAAAAACAGGTTCTTGAAGCCTATCGGATGTTCGCCCATTCGCGCGGCTGGTTGCGCCGGATGGAGGAAGACATTCAGCGCGGGCTGTCGGCCGAGGCTGCGGTCGAAAAAGAACAATCCACCGCAAGAAACCGGCTGGAGCAGGTCGAGGATCCCTATCTGCGCGAACGCCTGCATGATCTTGACGATCTGTCGAACCGCCTGCTGCGCATCCTGACGGGGCAGGGCAAAGATACCGGCGCGCAGATGCCGGAAAATCCGGTTCTGGTGGCGCGCAACATCGGTCCGGCTGAAATGCTCGACTATGGCCGCAAACTGAAGGGCGTCGTGCTGGAAGAGGGCTCGGTCGGCTCTCATGCCGCGATTGTCGCCCGCGCACTGGCCATTCCGATGGTGATCCATGCCCGCAACGTTACCGCCGAGGCGCTGAACGGCGATGCCATTCTGGTCGATGGCGATCAGGGCATTGTGCATCTGCGGCCCGAAGAAACCGTCTCTCGCAGCTTCCGCGACAAGATCGCGATGCAGGCCGAGGCGCAAAAGCGCTATGCGTCCTTGCGCGATCTGCCCGCGACCACCCGCGACGGCGTCTCGATTTCGTTGCAGATGAACGCGGGCCTGATGGCCGATCTGCCCAGCCTTGAAGGCTCTGGTGCCGAAGGCGTGGGGCTTTTCCGCACCGAGTTGCAGTTCCTGATCCGCAACAAGATGCCGCAACGGGCCGAACTTGCCACGCTTTACGCCCGCGTGATGGACGCCGCCAAGGGCCGCCCGGTTGCGTTCCGCACGCTGGATATCGGGTCGGACAAGGTGCTGCCTTACATGAAGCCGCAGGATGAACCGAACCCTGCGATGGGCTGGCGGGCGATCCGGGTTGGCTTGGACAAACCGGGTGTTCTGCGCATGCAAGTGCAGGCGCTGATCCGGGCGTCGAAGGGGCGGCCACTGGCCATCATGTTCCCCTTCATCACCGAACATGCCGAGTTCCAAGAGGCGCGCAGCCATGTCTTGCGCGAGGTCCACCGCGAGCGGTCCTTGGGCCATCCGGTGCCGGAAGATCTGGAAATCGGCGCCATGCTGGAAACGCCCAGCCTTGCCTATGCGCCGCAAGCCTTCTTTGATCTGGCCGATTTCATCTCGATCGGTGGCAATGACCTGAAACAGTTCTTCTTTGCCGCCGACCGCGAGAATGAGAGGGTGCGCAAGCGCTATGACAGTTTGAACCTGTCGTTCCTGTCGTTTCTTGAACAGGTCGTGACCCGCTGCAATGCCTCGGGCACCCGACTGTCGTTCTGCGGCGAGGATGCGGGCCGTCCGGTCGAGGCGTTGGCCTTTGCCGCTATGGGCCTGCGCGGGTTGTCGATGCGCCCGGCCTCTGTTGGCCCGGTCAAGGCGCTCTTGCGCCGGGTGAAATTGGCCGAAGCCCGCGCCGTGATCGAAGAGGCCCGCGCCGCTGGCGACATGTCAGCACGGCCAAGGCTGATGGACTGGCTGGCAAGCCTGCCGCAAAGCAAGGGGCCACTGCTGCCTCCATAACGGTCACAGCGACGGAAAACCCATCGCCACCTGCCCGCGCTGGTATTCCTCGGCCGACAAATAGCCGTCACCGTCAAAGTCCAACACCTGTGCAAAGTGCTGGCGATCGTCCCGGTCGCCCATCGTCACTCGCACCGTTTCCGTCGCAGCGGCCCGAATCTCGTCGGCATTCAGTACGTTGTCGCCGTCCTTGTCCGAGGTGAAGAACGCATCTGCGACGTGGTTGACCCGGTCCATCGCCAGCACGTCGCTCAACTCTTGTCGTGAGATCTGGCCGTCATTGTTCAGATCCGCCGCCAGCATCTCGCCCAGGATGCGCGCCCGGTTCTGGGCCTGCCCCACCTGTGCCACGATTTCATAGCGATAAGGTGCGGCGTTCAGGTCATGGCCGCCGTTGTTCTGGGGCAGCACCACCTGCTCCAGCATCCGCAGGCTGTTTTGGTTGCTGCGCCGGGCGATCAGGTTTTCCAGCATCATCAGCAGGCCGCGGTCTTTTCCTGCCTTGGCGATCATGGTCACCAAATCCACCGTGACGGGAAAGCCGGGATCAACCTCAATCGGCAAGTCCTGCGCCAAGGGCAGCGGGCATTCGGCGCAGGTGGCGGCGGTGTCGCCAAGGGCGGGGTCCCCCGTGGCCAGCAAGGCGGCAAGGACAAAGAGCGCGGGGGAGGGACGCATGATATACCTTTCACAACCATCGGTTTGCACAGTCTGGCACCGGATTGTGGCGCATGTCTGGCCGCTGGATGGGAAAATGCGGCCCTTGGCGAAAGAAGGGGCCGCTTGGCCCGGTTGACCTTTCGTGCGCCCCGGCGTATCCCTCGCCTCGTGGCGCTTTGAAACCGGATTGCGGGCCACGTTAAACAAACCGCTAAAAGGGAAACGGATGCGCACGCCCCGGACCCTTGCAGGTTTCGGGGTTTTTCTTTTGGCCAAGGGGGCCTTCGCGATGACGAACGATTGGAAGACGCGCACGAAACTCGTTCACGACGGCATTCGCCGCAGCCAGTATGGCGAGATGGCCGAAGCGATCTTTCTGACCCAAGGCTTTGCCTACCCCTCTGCCGAAGCCGCCGAGCAGCGCTTCATCAAGGCTGGCGAGGATGAGTTCATTTACGCCCGCTATGGCAACCCCACGGTGCGGATGTTCGAAGATCGCATTGCCGCCTTGGAAGGCACCGAGGCCGCCTTTGCCTGTGCCTCGGGCATGGCGGCGGTCAACGGTGCGCTGACCTCGATGCTGAAGGCGGGGGATCATGTGGTTTCCTCCCGCGCGCTCTTTGGTTCTTGCCTTTATATCCTTGAAGATGTGCTGACCCGCTATGGCGTCCATGTCACCTTCGTCGATGGGGCAGACCTTGACCAATGGCGCAAGGCGGTGACGCCCGCGACCAAGGCCGTGTTTTTCGAAAGCATGTCGAACCCGACGCTGGAGTTGGTGGACATTCGCGCTGTGTCCGAAATTGCCCATGCCGTCGGGGCGCTGGTGATCGTCGATAACGTTTTTGCCACGCCGATCTTTTCGCGCGCCGTTGAACAGGGCGCGGATGTGATCGTCTATTCGACCACCAAGCATGTCGATGGGCAGGGCCGTGCCTTGGGGGGCGTGATCTGCGGGCGCGAGGACTTCATTCGTAAGACCGTTGAAACCTATATGAAGCACACCGGCGGCTCGATGAGCCCGTTCACCGCTTGGATGCACCTGAATGGCATGGCGACGCTGGATCTGCGGTGCCGGGCGATGGCGGGTTCGGCCCTGACGGTGGCCCGCGCGCTGGAGGGCGATGCCCGCCTGTCCCGCGTGATTTATCCGGGGTTGGAAAGCCACCCGCAACATGCCCTCGCCATGGCGCAGATGGGATCGGGTGGCACGCTGGTCACGTTTGACATCAAAGGCGGCAAAGAGGCGGCGTTCCGCTTTATGAATGCGCTGCAGATCGCCACGATTTCCAACAACCTTGGGGATGCGAAAACCATCGCCACCCATCCCGCGACCACGACGCACCAGCGCCTTGCCCCCGAGATGAAGGACAAGCTGGGCATCACCCCGGGCCTGATCCGCCTTTCGGTGGGGCTGGAGGATGCGGATGACCTGATCGCGGATCTGAAACAGGCGCTTTCCGCCATCTGACCTGTCGCAAACAGGAACGATAACGTCCCTTTCCCCCTTCTTTCAGGGGGGAAGCGGCCCTACATTAACATTCTGACGGGGAATCGCCCCGTGATTGACTGATCCGGGCGGCGCTTTCGCCCGTATTCCTGCTGACATTGACGGCGCAGAAGCGCCCGAACCGAAAGGACTCGCCCCATGAACCTGCATCTGTCCGATAGAGAAACCAACCCCGGCCGCGCCGAGGCCGAGGCCGCGCTGGCCACCTTGCGGCTTTGGGCCGCAAAGGCATCAGAGGCCGAGATCGTGGCTTTGGACCCCCAAGCCAGCCTCTTGGCCGGAGCGTTGGTGGGGCAGGGCTATCCCGTGCTGTCGCGTGATTACCCGGCCGATTTCCGCGCCGATGCGGCCTATAAAGACACGCTGCCCGATTTGCAAAACGGACCGGCCAGCCTGATCCGTGGGGCCAAGCAGACCATCCAGCACGTCGGGATCTCCAACTTCCGCCTGCCGATCCGTTTCAAGACCCGGTCGGGCGAAGCAGTGGCGCTGGAAACCTCTGTCACCGGTACCGTCAGCCTTGAGGCCGAAAAAAAAGGCATCAACATGAGCCGCATCATGCGGTCCTTCTATGCCCATTCGGAAAAGGATTTTTCCTTTGGCGTGATCGAGCATGCGCTGAACGACTACAAGCGCGACCTTGAAAGCTTTGACGCCCGCATCCAGATGCGTTTCTCCTTCCCGATGAAGGTGGAGAGTCTGCGTTCGGGCCTGTCGGGGTGGCAGTATTACGACATTGCGCTGGAACTGGTCGATGTGGCGGGTGTGCGCCAGCATCTGATGCATCTGGACTTCGTCTATTCCTCGACCTGCCCGTGCAGCCTTGAGTTGTCCGAACATGCGCGCATGACGCGCGGGCAATTGGCGACGCCCCATTCGCAGCGCTCGGTCGCGCGGATTTCGGTGGAGTTGACGGGGGCCAAATGCCTGTGGTTCGAAGACCTGATCGAGATTGCCCGCGATGCGGTGCCGACCGAGACGCAGGTGATGGTCAAACGCGAGGATGAGCAGGCCTTTGCCGAGTTGAACGCGGCCAATCCGATCTTTGTCGAGGATGCGGCGCGGTCCTTCTGTGCGGCCTTGCTGAAAGACGACCGCATTGGCGATTTCCGCATCGTGGCCAGCCATCAGGAATCCTTGCACAGCCATGATGCGGTGTCGGTCCTGACCGAGGGGCAGACCTTTGCCGCCACCTCTCTGGACCCGCGGCTGTTCGCCAGCCTTTACCACATCGGTTGATCCCCGCCCAAACCCGCGCGGGGCTTTGTGGCCCCGTGCGCGTCAGACCTAGGGGACGGCCTCACTCGTCCCAGCAGGCGACCTGAACCGTCATGCCAAGGGCTGCAGTGTTCAGCGCATCGGGGGAAAGTGCGGCCGCCCCTTGCACCGGCGCCGGTGTCACAATTCCGGCGCTCTGCAAAAGCGCGGCCAGCGGCGCACTGCCTGCGGCCAAGGCCATGCCCTGCGGCAAGTGTTTGGGGCTGTCGGCCGGGACAGGGATGGCAAGACCCAGAACACGCCCTGCCGTATCCAGAACCGGCCCGCCCATGTCGCCCGCCATCAAGGGGGCCGCAAGCCGCAGGAAGCCCGGCTCCTCGGTCAGCCCCGCCGCAGCATCAAGGCGCCCAAAGGTCAAAACGGGCGCGGGCAAACGCGCACCATAGGAATAGCCTGCCACCGCGATCTCGATCCCCGGTGCAGGGCTGGCACTGGCCAGTTGCGCCACGGCCTGCGGCACCATCGGCGATGTCGCCGCCAAAAGCGCGAGGCCCGTCGCCGCATCCTGCGCGATCAGATCGGCTTCGGTGTCCAGCCCCAAGGTCAGCTTGGCGCAAGCCCCGACATTTGCCAGACTGGTGGCCACATGCCCCTTGTAATCCACGAAAAAGCCCGAAGCCACGCTCTTTGGTTGACGGAATTCCAGCCCTGACAGCATCCCCGCCTTTGTGGCCTCGTCCATCGGCACCAGACCGGGGTCCAGTGCCTTGTCGCCAAGGCCGCGGAACGACGCTTGCAGCGCGGGCAGGATCCGCTCCATCCGCGCCGCATCGGCAGGCTTCCAGGCCACAAGATAGCCTTTGACCGTGCCATCGCGGGTTTCGGCATAGGCATAGCTTTGCACCTTGTCCGACGTGCCCTCGATGGTGAAAGAGGTGTCCTTCCGCTCGCGCGGACCGGTTTTCGGCACCGCCTCCAGCGTTTGCAGAATGTCGTAAAGCCCAGCCAACGCCTCGACCCCGCCGGGTTCGGAAATCAGGGTGATTTGCAATCCTGAGCCGTCTTTTTCGGTGAAATGGGCAAAGGGCGGGGCATAATGGCCAAAGCTGACCAGCGACAAGGGCAGGGTAATCTCAATGCCGGCCTCGGCTTCGGTCACCGTTTCAAAACCGAATTCGGCCAGATCGGCGGCGTGATTGGCCACCAGCGTCGCGCGCTGCTGGGTGGTCAGAACGCCGGTCGGCTCAAACCCGCTGGCCTCTTGCCATGCGGCCATCGACTTGCGCGTGCCAGCCCCGAAGGCGCCGTCGATGCTGCTGTTGTAAAAGCCATACCATTTCAGCGCGCTTTGCAAAGCCATCCGGTCTGCGTCGGAAAGTTCTGCCTCAGAGGCGCGCGCCTGTTTCAGGGTTTCATCGGACGGGGCGGCGGCAGGGCTGACTGCCCCGGTGTTCTCTTGGGCCGGGGGCGGTGCCACGACGTCCACCGATTTGAACTTCGCGCCATCGGTGACAAAGGCATCCTCGGGCACCCGGCCTGTGCGGCGCAGATCATCCAGTGCCGCCCGCGCGTCATCAGCGCCATAGGGGCCAAGCACGATGGCATGCCACGCGCCGCCTGACATCACCTGAACATCGGGGAATTCGCCCGCATAAGCCGTGGCCCGTGCGCGTGCAGTTTCTTCTGAGGGATAGCTTTCGATCTGCACCCAGACCTGTTCCTGCGCGCCCGCCATCATCGCCCAAGCCACGGCCAAAGCCGAGACCGTCACCAACCGCAAAAGTCCCATCCTACCCCCGACGCGCAGCACGCCTTTCGCGCCGCAGCCAATCTCATCAACAAACCACCCGACCTTGGCAGAGCCAAGCCCGAATACAAGCCCGAATACGAAGGGGACAAAACCTCGGTTCTCCACCCGGCGCATTGACCCTTTGCCGCCTCTTGCCTATGGAGAAGCAACATTTCAAGAGGCTGGCCATGTCTGACGCGATCAAAGCCCCGCGATCCTTTCAGGAAATCATCCTGAGACTGCAAAACTACTGGGGCGCCAAAGGCTGCGCCGTGCTGCAGCCTTATGATATGGAGGTCGGCGCGGGCACCTTCCACCCGGCGACCACGCTGCGCTCGCTTGGCTCCAAGCCTTGGGCGGCCGCCTATGTGCAGCCGTCGCGCCGTCCGACCGACGGGCGCTATGGTGAAAACCCGAACCGCTTGCAGCATTACTATCAGTATCAGGTCATCATCAAACCCAGCCCGCCGAACCTGCAAGAGTTGTATCTGGGCAGTTTGCGCGAGATTGGCATCGACGCCTCGCTGCACGATATCCGCTTTGTCGAGGATGATTGGGAAAGCCCGACCCTTGGCGCTTGGGGCCTTGGCTGGGAGGTTTGGTGTGATGGCATGGAAGTCAGCCAGTTCACCTATTTCCAGCAGGTCGGCGGGCATGACTGCAAGCCGGTTTCGGGCGAGTTGACCTATGGGCTTGAGCGTCTGGCCATGTATGTGCTGGGTGTGGATCATGTCATGAACATGCCCTTCAACGATCCTGACAGCCCGATCCCGCTGACCTATGGCGACATCTTCCGCCAGACCGAAGAGGAATATTCGCGCCACAACTTTGATGGCGCCACGACCGAGATGCTGTTTCAGCATTTCAAGGACGCCGAGGCGGAATGTGAGCGCCTGCTGGCGTTTGAGCCGCAGGACCCGAAAACCGGCAAGCGCATCATCATGGCGCATCCGGCCTATGACCAGACGATCAAGGCCAGCCATCTGTTCAACCTTTTGGACGCGCGCGGGGTGATTTCGGTCACCGAACGCCAAGCCTATATCGGCCGCGTCCGTGCGCTGGCCAAGAAATGCGCCGATGCGTTCCGGCAGACCGAAGCCGGGGCGGATGCATGAAAGGTAAACTGGTCGGAGGGTTTATTGTGTTTGTTGCCCTTGCTACGGGGATCGCCGTCTACTGGCTGCAAGAATACGCCTATTACCACGAGGCCGCCTTCAATCCGGGTGCCGAGATCCTGTTGACGCCGATTGAAAGCGATCAGCCCGAGGTCATCTTGGCCCAGAACGTGCAGGGCATTGATGCCGAAAGCAGTCCGCTGCGGTTTCGGGCCTGTTTCGAGACGCCTTTGACCCAAGGCATGCTGACCGAGACCTATCGCGCCTATGAGGGGGCCGAACCCTTGAATGCGCCCTCTTGGTTTGACTGTTTCGACGCTGCCGCCATTGGGGCCGCACTGGAAAGTGGCGAGGCGCTGGCCTTCTTGTCGCAAGAGGGCATTGCACCCGATGTCGACCGCGTGGTTGCCGTTTTTGCCGATGGCCGCGCCTATGCTTGGCAACAGTTCCGCCCCGGTGCGCTGGAGGGCAACTGATGGCCAAACACCACACGCCCGAAGAAAAACGTGCCCGCCGTGCCAAAAAGGCACAGGAATGGGATGCGCGGGAAAGCTATGCCAAGGGGCTGATGCAGGGCATTCTGTCCATGCTGGAGCCGGGCGATGTGGTGATCGATTGCGGCGCGAACCTTGGCGCGGTGTCCGGCCCCTTGGCCGATACCGGGGCCACGGTTCATGCCTTTGAACCCGATCCCTACACCTTTGGCCGCCTGTCCGAGGCTCTGGCTGGCCGCCCGAATGTGGTTTTGCACAATGCCGCAGTCGGCGCAAAGGCTGGCACGCTGCAACTGATGCGCGATGCGGATTGGGAAAAAGACCCCGACGGTGCCTCGGTGCGGTCCACCCTGATCGAGGGGGGACGCAGGATTGACGCCGACAGTGGGATTGATGTGGAAGTCATCGACTTTCCGGCCTTGTTGAAGGCTCTCATCAAGAAGCACAAGAAAATCGCCTTCCTGAAGATGGATATCGAAGGGGCGGAGCTCGACGTGCTAGAGGCGATGGAAGGGCAGGGGCTGTTCGACAAGATTACCCTGACCGTTGCCGAAACCCACGAAAAGAAATTCAAACACCTGCGCCCGCGCTTTGCGGCCCTGCGCGCCACGGTCGGGGCGAAATACCCGATCACCAAAGTCAATCTCGACTGGATCTGAGCCCATGCCCGACCTTCTGATCGAACTCTTCTCTGAAGAAATCCCCGCCCGGATGCAGGCCCGCGCGCGAGAGGATCTGAAATCCCTCGTGACCAATGGCCTTGTCGAGGCAGGTCTGACCTATGCCTCGGCTGGGGCGTTCTCGACTCCCCGTCGCCTGACGCTGACGATCGACGGGCTGACGGCGGAATCGAAACCCGTCCGCGAAGAGCGCAAAGGCCCCGCCGCCACCGCGCCGCAAGCTGCCATCGAAGGCTTCCTGCGCTCCACCGGTCTGACGCTGGACCAATTGGAACGCCGCGCCGATAAAAAGGGCGAAACCCTTTATGCCGTGATCGAAAAGCCCGGCCGCGCCGCGCCCGCGATCATCGCCGAAGTGCTGGAAGCGGCCATCCGCAATTTCCCGTGGCCGAAATCCATGCGCTGGGGCGCAGGCACGCTGAAATGGGTGCGGCCCTTGCATTCTATCCTGTGCCTTTTGGGTGATGAAACGGGCAGCAGCGTCGTGCCGCTGACGGTCGAAGGGATCGCGTCGGGCAACACGACCGAGGGCCACCGCTTCCTCTCCCCCGGCCGCTTTGCCGTGACCGGGTTTGACGACTATGCCGCACGCCTGAAACGCGCGCATGTCGTGCTTGATACCGCCGAACGCGAGGCCGCCATCTGGCAAGGCGCGCAGAACCTTGCCTTTGCCGCGGGCATGGAGGTGGTTGAAGACAAAGGTCTTTTGGCCGAGGTTGCTGGCCTTGTCGAATGGCCGGTGCCGCTGTTGGGCCGCATTGCCGAAGACTTTTTGCACCTGCCGCCCGAGGTTCTGCAGACCTCTATGAAAGAACATCAAAAGTTCTTTTCGGTGAGAAACCCGAAAACTGGGCGGATCGAAGGCTTTGTTACCGTCGCAAATACCCAGCCCGCCGACCATGGCGCCACGATCCTCAAGGGCAACCAAAAGGTTCTGACGGCCCGTCTGTCGGACGCCCGGTTCTTCTATGAAAACGATTTGCGGGTGGCCAAGGCTGGCATGGGCGAGTGGCTGGACGGCCTTAAGTCTGTCACGTTCCACAACAAGCTTGGTTCTCAGGCCGACCGCATCGCCCGTATCGCCGCTTTGGCACGCGAGATCGCGCCCTTGGTTGGCGCTGATGCTGATCTGGCAGAACAGGCCGCCAACCTTGCCAAGGCTGACCTGCGCTCTGCCATGGTGGGGGAGTTCCCCGAACTGCAAGGTTTGATGGGCATGTACTACGCCCGTGCCGCAGGCCTGCCCGACGCTGTTGCGCTGGCGGCCCGCGACCACTATTCGCCGCTTGGCCCGACCGACACTGTGCCAACCGATCCCGTCTCGGTCGCCGTGGCGCTGGCCGACAAGATCGACACGCTGACCGGCTTCTGGGCGATCGACGAAAAGCCCACGGGGTCGAAAGACCCCTTCGCGCTGCGCCGTGCTGCGTTGGGCGTTATTCGCTTGGTGCTGGGCAATGGCGCGCGGTTTGATCTGGCCTCAACGATGCTTTTGGCTTTGTCGCGGAACATCATCGCCGTTGGTGAAGCCCATGGCGTGCCGTCGGGTTTTGCCGACAGTTCGATCAAGGATTTGACCGGTTCGGTTGCGGCGCGTGCGCGTGCGCTGTTTGGCGCGGTTGCCGAGCACTACCAGTTCTTCCGTGATGAAATTCGCGCGACGATCAGTGCAACCGTGGATAACCCCGAGAGCCGCACCAACGATCTGCTGTCGTTCTTCCATGACCGCCTGAAAGTTTTCCTGAAAGACCAAGGCATCCGCCATGACGTCATCGACGCCTGCCTTGCCATGCCCGGCAATGACGATCTGACGCTTCTCGTGAAACGCGCCGAGGCGCTGGCGGCCTTCCTGAAAACCGAAGACGGCCCGAATCTCCTGCAAGGCTACAAGCGGGCGAATACGATTCTCAGCCAAGCAGAGGCCAAGGACGGTGTTGAATATTCTTTCGGCGCGGATGTGAAATTCGCAGAAACCGACGAAGAACGCGCGCTGTTTACCGCGCTCGATCAGGCAGAGGCGGCGATCACCCCCGCCATGACCTCTGAGGATTTTCCCGCCGCGATGGCCGCGATGGCCAAGCTTCGCGCCCCGATCGACGCATTCTTCACGGCCGTTCAGGTCAACAGCGACAACCAGATCGTGCGCCGCAATCGGTTGAATCTTCTGCACCGCATCCGCGCCACCTGTTCGGGCGTGGCCGATCTGACCAAGATCGAAGGCTAAGCGCCGTGGCCGGGGGCAACCCCGGCCGCCGTGACTCCAGAACAGCAAAGACCCCAGAACGAAAAATCTGCAACGCTGATCTCTGCCAAACGCGTTTGGCAGACCTGCGGCGTTTCTGCATCTGCCGCTCTTGGCGTATCTTCGTGAAATCGTGGGGATAAATGGTGCTGCAAGAGAGGATTGAACTCTCGACCTCTCCCTTACCAATAAAGCTATTTTATCGATTTATTATATATAAATCAAGTCACTGTAAAAAGTAGCATACTAGACAGTAGCATATATGCGTCTTGAATTTGCATAAATGAACAATTTCAATGCCTTGACGTGATTTCCCTGCTTTTTGTCAGAGAGTGGTTTTCTCATTTGCAGCGTTTTTCAGCCCGATCGCCAGCTATGTTTCAGCTGGTGTGAGGCTATCGGCAAGATCATCTGCGGATCAAGCATGACGTGCCATACTGCGCGGCTTTGTCTGCTTGCCCTTGCGAAATGTCGCCTGTGCAGCTGCAAGCACGGCATCCAATTCACCCGCTTTAGTTGCGGTGATCACTGTGTCGATTACGGGCACCAGATTGCGCTTGCTTCCAACAGCAATTGCCTTCCGACCAGCTGTTAGTGTGATGATCCGGTTGCCATAGCGCAACACCAGAAAGCAGGTGCCCTGTGCATCCATCCGCCACCAGCGTTTGACACGCTTGGGTGTGGCAACCAGTTGCTTGGCGCCATCGGCATTCACCACCCATTTGCGCTTGGTCGGCTCAAAGCCCTGCTCCCGCGCCAGTTCACGCTGCTGCTCAAGCTGCTTGATAAAGGTGGCACGGCGCTGGATAGCAGGATCGGCAACGGTCTTGCGGGGCAGGGGCACAAACGCCAATGCAGTTAAGATACTCAAGTCGTTTTCCCCCGCCGATCCTCTTCGAGTTTGCCGATTAGACTTCGGCGGTGCGCTTGGATTTTGCCTTGCGGGCAGCAGCTACGGCATCAATCGCCGCATCCAGTTCGCCCTGATCCACCGCCTGCACCAGTGCTTTGATCAGCAGCGGAACATCTGCTAGCTTCGACACTTCCACAGCTGACATGCCTGCTTTCACTTCCAGCGGCACAGCGCCATAGCGCAAGCCGAACTGCACAGCGCCGTTCGTGCCCACCGTCCACCATTGCCGTAGCTTGACAGGGCGCTGCACCTTGCTGCGGTTGCCAGCATCGTCGGTGATCCAAGCATCCTTGGTGCGTTGATACGCAGCGCCGCCAAGTGCGGCCTCAACCAGCATCAGCTGTTCCTTGAGTTGCTCAACCAGTTTCGCACGGCGATCTTGCTCGATGCTGCGCTTCACCTTCGGCGAAAGCGCAACGATCTTCAACTTGTCCAACACGCCCATCATAGCCTCCATCATCGACTGTAATGTGAGTTGTGTGGTCAAATATCTGATATTCCTAGACGAAATCTACCAATCTGGTTGTCTGAGGTTCCATTCCTGCACTGGGAACCAAGTCATATTCTGCAGATTGCAGAGTGCTTGTAGGCGATGTATCGAGAGGTTATCAGCTGTGGCCATTGAAAGGCGGCCTGACCCCAATCAAGATATCTTCTTTGTCAAAAGTGGGACTTCGACGCTGAACTTAATGTCCCGGCAAAGGCCCTTTGTCGTAGAGATGTCATTTGCTCCAACCGAAACGCTCACCTGCCCTCCGCAGCGATTTAGTATTCTCTTGCAAGTGTACAGGCCAAAGCCGTTTCCCCTGTGCCCACCGTCTTGAGCAGCCTTTCCTCGATAGCCCGCCAGAAAAATTGATGTGCACTCTGAGGGCTCAATTCTTGGGCCAATCGATGACACATCAAATCGAATGCGATCTCCAATTTCACTGAAATTGACATTAATAGTTGTGTTGTTTGGGCTATATTTTACCGCATTGTCCATTAATATAAACGGAACAAACTCAAATCCAGATGGGACTCGAGAGGTGGAGAAAGAACTCCCGTGTAGGCGAATCATAATATTTCTCTTTGAGGCAATCGTCATAAATGCGCGGCTAACGCGGTCAACTTTTCTGAAAATATGCGTCTCGATTAGCCCCTCGCTTTGGCTTCCTTCAACTTCAAAATCCATGCTATCCTGACGCAACTTTAGAAGATATTGTGTTGAAACTAGGCTCTCCAGTAAGTGTTGCGGCACTTTCCCTGACTCGTTTGCAACTCTCGCCTCTTCTGCCATCGCTGAGATCGTCGCAGAAATGCTTCTTAAGTCGTGCATCACCAAGAGCAATTCGTCGCGCATCCGTTGACGATCTAGAAGATTCTCTCTCAGATAGCCAGTTAGGTACTTTTCGACTTTATCAACTTCGAGCGCGGAGTTTACTCCAAATCTGTTCTTGAACCCAATAGTCTTCGGCAAGAGTCCTGGGACGCAATAAGTGGTTCCATCATTCCCCGTGGCAACTAGCGCAACGTAGCCGTAATCTATTGCAAACTTACCTGGGATTCGAAAATCCCCATATCTGCCAATCTTCGCAGTTCCGCCAAGTTCACTAGGCAAAGAGAATATTTGTCCCGTGTGGAGCTTAGAGGCATGGCCAATCTTTGTCTCAATCACATCAAATGGAAATATCATCAGCCAGAGATCGCCTTAAAGATATAACTTGAAACCAAACCGACAACAATATCCTTCGCCGTTTTGGAAATTCCAAGGCTGTTTGCGAGTTTTACAATAGGTCCACTGCTTGGCGCACGAGAAAGGAACTGCGTAACGTACTCGTGCTCCAAAATAAGAATATCTTTAGTTGATACGCCTTGATCAACTAATGCCTGCCTTAGCCGCCGCCAAACGATTGCAGGGGAGCTAGCGCGGATCGCAAGTTCATCTAACTTCTCTGTAATTGTGTCGACGTCTTCGTCCTTTTTAATAAACATGTCTGCATTCTGTCTTGCGTAAACGGCTAGGGGGCTTTGATTGTCTGCTCCCGAATAGATGCAAATGAAAACACTTGGATGGTTTCGCCTGATTTCCTTTACAAGGAATGCGCCTTGATTTTTGATGTCGAATTTCATTCCGACACCCATCAGGTCAATTAGTGCAATATCAAAACCTTCAACTTCGTCTAATTCTTTTATGTCCTGCAGTTCTTGGGCATCATAGCCTAATCTTTGAAGCTGCAGCCTCGGCTGGAAGGTTTCATCGTCGATTACGGCGATCTTCACTTGCTCGCGGTCTAGCTTCGTTATGCCTTTAGGCGCTCTTATTGAGCCTTGAGGCAGAAGTTCTGCCCCTCTAAATCCAAACAAGAACTTCATTCATTTCCTCGATGCATCCACAGCGAAGCTCAAAGTAGAAGTGCGCCTTCCCGACGAACTAGGTGGCAATTCACAGCTTGCTCTGAAGAACTTATCTGCTTTTGCCCGCATCGGGAAGATGCTTTTCGGCCACGTCTTCTGTCGCCTGAAGTTTTCGACCTCGGTGGAACCAAGATGAAGTATCCGACCCAACCTGCACCGATGCGAAAAAAGTCAGCCAACAGGGAGCCGTTGGCTGAGATGTACTACGAGCTCTGCTGTCTCAGCCTCAATTTGATCTACCTCCAGGGACGGAACCCGTGCTGCTCAGCGGCAAGTCCAATGCCTGTGCCGGAGCGTTGAAATTAGCACGCTGTAGCGCTAGACTGGGCTGTCCGCACCGTTAGCAGCGGCTGTTGCTGTTGAGACGCTGCGGACACCGCTGACAGCGTCGTCGCCGCCGTGGATTGCTCCGGGAAGTGCCGCGCGGCCAGTTTGTTCATGTGCTCGACTTAGCCGCTGTCTTGTTTTGCATCGTGACCGGCCGACCGGGCACCGCAACGAACTTCTCAAAACGCGAAATTTAACTCAAACATAACAATGCATTGCGCTTCAACTTCTTCGCGTGCCGCAACTGGGCATGCTAGGACCAAAACAGCAACGCAGTATTCTGCTCAACTGTGAGGCTCGTGCGAAATTAGATCGCGATATCGTCTGGCGACGTCCCTGCAGCGACGGCAGCGATGAACCATGCGGGCTTGCGACCACGACTGCTCCAAGTTTCGTCTGGGTTCTCGGGATCACGATACTTGGCAACAGCCGGGCTATGCTTGCGAGGGTGCGCTTCGCCAACTCAAAAGTACTGGTCAACGGTTGGGTCGGTGGAAAGCAGGCTGATCAGTTCCGGGCTGAGCCGGGGATCGTAGCCGGAAGCCAGTTCCGTAATCCCACGCAAGCGCAGCAGGTCTTCCACATCCTTGCGATGCCGGGGCGTTACACGGCGGTTGCCGACGGTATGAATGCCTTGCAGCGCCCAAAGCGTCTTGCCCGCAAAGCGATGACGTACGAGTTCGACGATCAAGTCGGGGTTGTCCTTGACCAGATAGAACGCTGCTTGCCCCGTTGCTGCCCGCATCACATGCGACGACAGGCAGTTCTGGTAATGCTTGCCAAGGGACGCAAACTGCGTGGCATCGCGCATAGGCTGAAAGGCAGGATGATCTTCCAACGGCCCTGCAGGCAAACGATCTGCTTTACGTGCCACCAGCTTTGCCGTCCAAAGCTGGAAGTTCATCGACCGCGCAGCCTTTGAGTTGTTCACCAGATCATCCGTGGTAATCGGCGTCGATGACAGTGTTTCGACATAGCGCAAGATGGCATTGGCGGTGTCTGCCGTGGCCTCACCATCAATAAGTTTGACGAGGATGGGATGAACGAATGCAGCATCAAGCCGCGCCAGCGCCGCCACCAGATCGCTATGCACGGATGTTGAATGGCGCAAGGCCATGGTCCGCTTGCGTTGGTCGGGATCTGCACTCGGCGTCAGCAGGCTGATCAGCACATCGTAATGGCCGGGGTCTTCGAAAGGTTCGCCGTTCATCTTACCCAGTGCCGTTGCCAAGCCGGGCAACAGACCAAACACCTTGCGCAGCACAGACCGGATGTCTTCGTGGAAAAGCTGGTGCATGGCAGTGGAATGATCACTTGCGCCCATGGCAAGCTGGATTTCATCCAAGGCCTTTTGGGTCAGCACGGCAATCACCACCGACCGGCGGAAATCTGTCGCCTTGTGCAGTGATACGACGACCGGATAGCCCGTGGCCTCGTCTACATTCAGCGCCATTTGCAGCACCCATCCGGAAATGGGCTGTGCGCTATGCGACAGAAGATGCTGCAATTGCCGTTCAAACGCCGCTTCATCCATGTCCGCACCTCCCCGCAAGCAAGGCGCAACAGCTATGGTCAACGATTTGTAAGGCCAACCGAAACGACGGGGTCATAGCGACACCCTGAACATGCTGGCCTGCCGAAACCCATCAACGACTCCGGGGATGTAGCCGTAATAGGGCAACCCTTCTGCCTTGCGCAAAGCGGCATAGGTGGCCTCGATTTGCACGAGGATCAGGTCGCTGTCGAAATCCCGGCAGTTCCGATCATGCAAGAACAGCACGACGGCGCATTGGTACTGCCCCGCCCAGATCACCGCATCTTCGACGCTGATGTCCGTCTCGACATCGTAGAAGGGTGAACTGTCAGACATGCCGATGAAATCGGGATAGTCGGTGGCCAGTGCATATTCGCTCTGCACGACGCTGGCCGCCACATGTGCGCCGACGAAGCGACGGTCCCGACAATCAATTATGTTGGTGATCATTCGAAGCCTCCTTGCCGCGCAGGCCTTCCGTCAACACCTGATCAAGGCATCGACTGGCAAGGGAGCGAAACGTCATCCCCGCATCGCTTCGCGGCGCAGCGTTATCGTTGGCAGCAGCATCCGCAGCCCGTAACAGGCTGACAGCACAAGTGGCCCAGACGGCACAGCTTGGCTTCCGTTGCTTGGCCTTCAGCACCGTCAGATAACTTCGTTCGCGTCCAAGCCACTTCTCGCTGAACTCGGATCGGGTGCGCACGGCTCCCAATCGATGGACCTGATCATAAACAAAATAAATCTGCATATTTTACCTCAACAAATAAATCGGTTGCGGCGCAGCTGTATAAATACAATCAGTGCGACAACCGCATTGTATTTATGCAAGGCAACATCATGCAGGAAAAAATAATCAAACATCAAGATCAGAAGCTGAAAGCTATTCGCGCAGCACTTCAACGGAAGGAAGCCCGAGATAACCTAAACAAGCCGATTGAAACGCAGCTCATGCAATGGGTGAACGCTGGGCCGAAATGGAACATCGCGTTGACTTTGCACACGCCGTTGAAACTGCGTTATGATCATCAAGGCTATGATGAGCTTTGGTTGGAACAGCAGGTATCTGTCCTATTCAACATTCTGTCGAAAGTAATCTTCGCGGACATTCCAAAGAAGCAACGTCCTATGTTGCGTCGCCTGATTACGCTTGAGAAGGACATCTATGTGGGCTGGCATGCACATGGGGTTATTTCTACGCCTGAGCAGCTCGACGATGAAGTCCTGATTGAGGCAATCAAAGAAGTGTGGAGTGGCATGATGAATCGTCACGCAAAAAAGGAATTCAAGGATCGCTTGATTTGGTGCCAGCCAGTAAACGGCAACTATCAGCAGTACTGTGTGAAGGCCGCTCTTTCAGCGCAAAGCCGAAACCCGGTCGGTCAATTTGGCACAATATCTCTGCGAAACACTCATTTATGATAGAGGGCGGTTGGTCCCTGAATTCCAACACATTCCTCAGTTAGCAAGGCGCTGAGGTGGAAGCGCAGCCCAAGAAACGTGTGATTACACCAAGGACTGCGCTTCGTAATTTATGCGTCCCCCAGTTAGCGAGGCGCTGGGACAAGGCGTTCAGAGAGTGGCATGTAAACGCTGCTGTAGCTGAAGGTTTGACCAAAGCATAAGAAGATCAACCAGTTCAGCAACATCATTCAAACTTCGATCACACTACACGATGACTTGAGCAACTCAAGTGTGAAGAAAGCTAGTGCAGGCATGCGAGCACGTTGAGTGCGACGCAGCCAAACTAGCAGAACGTGCTGTCAGGCACGGGCTCATCGATCAGGGTAAGCGACGCTGGCGCTGTTGCCGAATGCTGTCCAAAGGAGTGGAAACATCACATCGCCAATCCGGTAATGGGCAGTCATCAACAGATCGCCATCCAATGGCAAGCAGCCAGTTCCTTGGAAACCGCATGTATTGGCTCTGCTTTGGAAAAAAGTTGCATTTCTTCTGCCAATCGAGCAATTCGAATTCCTGCGCTCCATCTGTCTTTGGAAATATCCCGTAAGCTACATGGGCGATTATATTATCCGCAGCCTTGATTAGTTCATTGCCAACTTTGCGCTTGGCCTCGGGTGTTCCCTTTGCTTCGCCAGATTTTGCCTCCAACTTACCCGTGTAATCTAAATCGGCTAAATCCACGACCTCCGAGTACGACGGCATTTTTCCATTTTCGTCGAAGAACTTCATCTGTGCTTTCTTCGCTTTGAGATATCGCGCAAGTGCAGCTATGTTGTGATGGCGCGGCGGATATAGTGCAAAGGACGTGGAGTTCTTGCTTCTACGACTAGCATCGCGGTGTTCCTTGATTGCTTGCTTGAGCAACTTAACTGCCGTTTCAACATCTGCGTCTTCGTGCATGGAGAGATAGATGCGATGGCCGATATTTGTACGATCTGATGGGATTTCTTTGGAGACCTTTATGTAATTATTCATGTCGGGCTCTGCAAAGAGAACCCAACCCCGTTCGCTCCACCAATGACGGAAATTGATTTCGTCGCTCTTGCCGGGAAACTGATCGCACACATCGCCGAAGTCACGGTAGAGTTCCACGAGATGCCGGGGGATGGCCTCTCCTTCGCCGTACTCCCCGTGGCGCTTGCAGAAATCGATGTAGTCTGCGTTGAGCCGCAGAAATTCCCACCAGTAATAATACACCGACGATGTGAACTTGGTCAGGTTCTTGGGGAACTTGGGGCTGCTCTTATGCGGGCCACCTGCCGCATCGTCTCGCTCTGTTTGCGGTGGGGCAAACTTGAAGACCAGCTTTTCGTTGTCCGCAACCAGCTTTGAGTAGCTCAATCCTCAACCCCCATCCCTATGCACGCTAGGGCGTCGGGAAGTGATCTGCCAATCAAGGGCCGACGTTCTCCGACGTTTCTTTCCTCTAGGACACAAGGCGGCACATGTCCGTGCCCCATGCCATTCTACGGAGGTTATCATGGCGGAACGTAAAGCAAAGGCTCAGATCGCGGCCAACAAGGCGATCAATCTGGACGATCTGATGGCGGACGCCTACAACGAGCTGCGCACGTCGAAGGATCGTGCGATGCATGCGGCGGCCCATTGCTACATGATCTGGGTTGAAACCAAGTCGGCTGCTGGCAAGGCGTGGTTCGAAGCCAAAGTGAAGCACGCCAACGAGGTGATCGACGCCTTCAATAAGGGCGTGGACAAGGATCGCAAGGACGTCGCTGCCTTCAAGGCTGGCACCCTGAAGTCTGAGCACGAGGCGCTGTATGAGGGCACCGATGCGGAGGCGCTGAAGCTGAAGGCGGATGCCATCGCCCGGATCAATGCCTACAGCAAGCTGATTGACGAGAAGCGTGCGCCGAAGAAGAAGGTGAAGATCGAACAGTCCAAGACTGGCAACGAGTTCACCATGGTTGTGAAACTGGTCTTCCGTTTCACCGAAACGGCGGAAGCTTCGCTGGCCTCGCGCTACGCTTCCGTCTGCGCCTTCATCCATGAGAAGTGCAAGGACAACACGGCGCTCGATGTGGCCACCATCGTCGCGGTGCTCGAAGCGGCGGGCGGGTTCGAAGTGTCCCTGCGTCATCAGGTCAAGGCCAAGCAGGCTGGCAAGCCGGGCGTCGATACCGATGCCATCAAGGCGATGACCACCAAGGCCAAGGAAGAGAACAAGGCGGCTGTGGAAAACATGCAGCCGCTGAGCACCTTTGCGTTGGCGGTCAAGACCAAGGCCGACGGATACACGGTCTTGTTGGCTCGCACCAATGGCGAAATTGTTGAAGTTGTTGGCGAAGCGCCCGCGACCGAAGACCAGATCACCAAGATGGCCACGGCCTTCGAAGCGCCGTCGTCCAATCCGCGCCCCGGTACTAGCTTTGTGCAGCGTGTGCTGTCCTTGGGTGATCTGGTTGGAGGTGTTGTGGGTCAGCCCTCCGAAGGCCAAAAGGAACGCAAGCTGGTCCTGCGCTCCGATCTGGACGGCAAGACCCAGCTGATGGTTTCCTTGAAAGGCGGCAGCGCGAATGTGGTGGTGCACGCGGTCCCCAACGAAACCGTCAACATCGGCCATGTGCCGGGGATGGTTTTCCTGTCGCATGACAAGCTGCAGCTGCTGTCGGATCGTCTGAGCAACGAACTCTATCGTCGCTTCACCGCTATCGAGCCCGATGCTTCGCCCATGATCAAGGGCGGCACCAAGGCGACAAGCAAGTTGGCTTGGCATCTGGTGAACGCTGCGCTGGTGGATGCCAATGGCTTGCCCAAGCGCGAAACGCTCTACTGGTCCAGCTTCGGTGCCAATTCTGAAATGCCGATCGATGTCGAGGCGATGAATGTGAAGACCCGCCTGATCGTGACCCGTGATGCGCTGGACTGTTACTGGGATGACGTGCTGTCGAAGGTTGCGGGTTACACAGCCGCCGAGAAGAAGACCAAGGTCGCGACCCTGAAGTACGAACGCGGTTCGCTGCTGCTTGACGTGCCTGCCAAGGAAAACGCTGAACAGGGGGTCGTAGCCGACATCGACGCCGCTACCGAACTGGATTTCCGCTGCAACGATCTGGCTAATCTGGTGCAAAAGCTGAAGGGGCTGATGGTCGATCAGTTCACCTTCGAGTTCGACGAAAACGGCCTGATGGCGATCACCTGGTCGGATGAGCTTGGCAGCTATGCTGTGTTCCAGCCGACGGTGATGGAGGGCGGCATGCTGAACCCCAAGCGCCTCGCCAAGCTGGGCGTGGTTGCGGTCAACGCTTTCGCTTCGCTGGCCATGAAAAAGCCGATGGTCACGACCAGCCGCGCTGTCGTGCAGCAGATCGTTACTGCCACCCCCAAGCGCACCACGGCCAAAAAGGCCAACGTGGCGTAACCAAAACGACGGGGGAACCGCTGGCTCCCCCGTCCTATCCCCCCAATCCCCGACAACTTGAGCAACTTAAGGAGGTCCCCATGGACAACTCGCTCGTCAAACTCGCCCAAAATTCCGCCGAACCCGGCATCGGCCCCAAGGTCATCGCCAATGATCCGACCCCGCAGGATCAGGCGATCTACATCCTCAGTGTCAGCCCGAAGTATGCCACCGACATTTATTTGGGGAACTGGAAGCGCCCGCTGCCCGCTGGCATGCGCAACGAAGACCTGAACTTCCTCAACGCGAACAACCCGCTGTTCTATGCGCCGCATGTGATGAGCAGCGCCGGACAGGCCCTGCGCATCAATGACACGGGGATCATCACCCAGCGTGACCGCGCTTCGACCTGCCTGCTGACCGATAGCGCCGGCTTCCAGATCGCCCAGCAAACCGGGAAGATTGATGATGTCCGCGATCGGGATGCCATCCTTGACTGGATTCAAGGACGGGCTGACATGTCCATGGTCCTCGACGTTCCCCCCGGGAATGTCGGCAAGCCGGACTATCCCTTTAAGACCATCAAGGCTTGCCTTGACCGCACGCTGGACAACCTGCGCTTCTTCGAAGAGGAGCACGACCGTGGCAAAGTCACGTGGCTTAACGTCGTGCAGGCGAACAGCCATGGTTCGGGCTATGAATGGTATGAAGCCGTCAAGCACTTCGACTTTTGCGAAGGCTGGGCCATTGCGGGCAAGATGCGCAAGACCTTCACCTACGTCATCTCGCTGCTGCTGCGCATGATGGAAGACGGCACCATCCAGAACAAGAAGTGGGTACATGTGCTCGGTACGCAGGAGTTGTGGGTCGCGGTCTTGCTCACGGCTGTGCAGCGTGGGCTGAACGCGAATGGCTGCAATCTGCGCATCAGCTTCGATACGTCCACTGCATGCACGATCGTCACCAAAAATGACGTGTTTTCGCTGCCGACTTTCACGGGTGACGATCTGCTACTGCCCTCCAAGAAGGCACCTGACCACAAGCGCATGTTTGGCAGCACGGTGCAGTGGCCTTGGCCGAGCGCCATTGGCGACAAGCTGACCCTTGGTGACATCAATGTTCCGTCGTGGGGCAAGTCTCCCTACTGCCGTGACCCCCTTAGCTACACGCTGATGATGCTGCACAACTATGCATCCGTGCGAGAAACGATCCTCTTGGCCAATCGCATCATGGATGCGCAGCAGGCCAGCCAACAGCATGTCATCGCCCCCAAGCTCTCCAAGTGCGTTGGCATCGTCCGTCAGATCTTCGACGCTGGTCCCCAGAAAGGTCGTGAAATCCTCGAACAGAACCGCACCAAGTTCAACGAGCTGCTCTGCCGTTCGTTCTATGAGCCGGATCGCGACGAGGAAGAATGATCGATCTGTCGCACGGTATTGACGCACAGCCCCGCCCGAAAAGGCGGGGCATTTTCATGCCTGTTTATGTCCTGATTATCTTAACCCAAAAAAATGATTTAAAATCTAAACGCTCAATCAGAATTTACATTACTGAGCAAGTAGCTCAAAAGCCTCATATCCACTCAATGAATTTATGAGGTTATTGAGGCGGCGAGGGTGGCTGTGTAATGTCGCTCCCTGTAAATGCGGAGAACATTTTTTTCAGCAGTCGCCCGATCAAACGAAGCAGCGCGACCGTGAGGATAACAGCCCCAAATAACAGATATATGAGTTTGAAGTTAAGGTCCGACCAGCTGTGCCAGTATCCTGCAATCCAAGTAGCACCAACAACAGCTAGTGCAATCACAAGAGTTGGCTTGCCATGCTTTTCGAGCAGGTCAGCGGGAATCATTTTTTACTCCTTGGTTTAGAGCGTGATATTGAGGGATTAGCTTTGCCACGTATACTCAGTCCCGTTTATGGTGAGAGTATACTCAAGAAGATTACAGTCAGGAGCCGCGATTGAAATTGTTTCTCCAAACCCATATTCTTTGAAGACGTTCGTAGCCAAAAGATACACCCCGATCTGCAAAGGGAGGTCCGGTTGTTTTGGATCATTAATCGAAGCGAGATCGGTGCTTCCATTTGCTATGCTGGCAAGTTGCTGGCCGTTTGTAAGTTCAAGCATCGCTCCCATCATCGAAACCACAAATAGAGCACTTGTGAGTTGCTCTTCCGTGGTGGGACGTTCTTGAATGTACTTAAGAATTCTATCGACCACTCCATCGGCCAATTTGCGTGGGTTATTGCAGCGACCACGATTGAGTGAAACATCAGAAAGCGCAACCGCGTCTTCACGGACGTCACAGGAAATGACAGTTGCGCTATTTTCAATAGTTGTTCTGCAAGTCACGGGAGAGTCCTGAGCAGAAGCTGTGCTACTGCAAGTCAGCAACAAGAGCAGATAGGCTGTAACTGATCTTGCGATTATTGAACGCCGAGAGCTAACTTTTCCCATTAGAACATTGCCAAACACTGCTGTTGGCTATCTTTACTGTCCATTTGCATGCAGTACATCTTGTCGTGCTTCACTTGCGCCAAGCACATGTTCTTCATGTCCCTGTCGTCTATTGCTCCACAATATCCGGCGTCTTGTTCCGCGATTCCGAGGCAATAGTTTCGACCGTCGTGGTCATCAATCGACATGCAGTCACTCGATCCAGCATGGGCGAGGTTTCCCATCATGCAGGCCAAAAGGAGACCATAGCCAAGATATTTCCCGTACTTCAAGATCATCTCCTAGTTTGCAGTAGCAACGACATCGACAGTTGTGGCTGAAAAATATTGCTCGAATGTGTTGCTATACATTTTGAAGTTGCCAGTTACTTTGACCAATGCCCTCGAATTAAATGAGTCACTGCCCAATTGTAGCAAGGACATTCTCAGCCTCTTATATTCTTCGGCTGCAATTTCGCTGGGCTCAAATAGAATGTCGATGTCCATCATGCTATCAGATGCGGCTTTCCCTAGCGGCTTCCAACATTCGCCTATTCCGAAGATCTTGGCTCGTGTGGGGTCCATTGGATCCTTTGCCATATCTATGTCTTTAATATAGCCATATGCGGTTATTGGGCCTTGATTGTTGAATTCAATGGTCCGATTTCCTTCGACGATAATTTCAGCATAGGACATCACTTTCCCGCCGATTTCGAAATATCCCATGTCGCAAAATGATTTCGGAGGAATGGCTTCAGAGAACGGCTCCCCTGCTGAAGCCTCACTGATAGAGAGCAGTAGTGCAAAAGATGCCAATACACATAGTCTTACACTCATTTTCTGCCTCTGAAGTTGCGCCATTTTACTCAGCTTATCGAGAGATTTGAGAAAGAACAAAGCGCCAATGCCGCTGAATTTCAGCGCTAATCATCATTGCTCGCAGCTGCGTTTGATCAACACACTTCCCCCAGTGGAGGTGAGTTTTGCAGGCAGAGAAGATCGCACGTCAGCTGCTTGCGATCCGTTCTTGGGAGCGGAAAACACTCCCCATGGCAAACTCCCTCATGGCAGCCGAAGTGCTCTATCTGATCACAGGTAAAGCCACCCAAGAACCCATTCGTGTGAAAGACCTGCATCTGGCGCTGGGTTACAGCGAAGCCCGTGTTCGCCAAATCTTACATGCGCTTGCGGATGGCGGTTGGCTCTCCATCGACCGCCATGGTGATGATGCACGCATGCGCAGTCTGCGCCACACAGAGCGAACGGCGCTTGCGCTCATGTCGGCCACGGTCCACCTCGGTGCTCAGGTGGACTAGTCTGATTTAGCGGATGGGCTGGGGCAGAATTTTGCCCGATTGGCACATCGGTGTACCAAATGCACCCAGTTAACAGCTAGTGTGCAATGTTGACTGGGAAGATTAATATTCTTCAGCAAGCATGATGGTGAGCACTCGCGACGTAACGGTGCCGTCTGCCGGATCAGGCGATGCCATCTGCATCGTCGTGTCGTAGTAGTCGAACTTCCAGAACAGTCGCTGGCCTGCAACAGCGAAGCTGCCGAAGTCATGTTCGTCATAGGGATCGTTGTCCGCCGTGAATTCGCTGAACTGCTGCACAGCTTCAAACACCGCTGCTAGCCGATTGAGCGACTTAACACCGGGAGTGATCAGTATGCGGCACCCAGCAAGGGAACTGCGTGCGGCATCATTGAGTTGCTTAACCCGTGAGGTCCTGTCCAACTTGAAAATCCTGTAACCTTTTCAGGATTTTGCAGTCTGGTAACACAAATGGGCAACCAGTCTTGCGGCTTACATCAGCTCGACCGCAGCCCGCAGGATGTTGTCGTTGAGGTCGATATATTTTTGAGTGACTCCAATGCTGCGGTGGCCAGCCAAGGCGGCAAGTACCCGAACATTGACGCCCTTGTGGGCGAGCGTGGTAATGAACGTGCGGCGGGTGCTGTGCGACGTAGCGCGGTCGAGGCCCGCATCATCGTACAGCTTCAGCATCAACTGACACAGCCCGTTTGCGGAGAACTGTTTGCCCGTCTTGCTGGTGATGAGGGCAGCCGTCCCTGCCTTGGCTTTTTCCGGCAACCTATCGAGGTAGCTCTCCACCTCCGTTTGAAGTTGGGCATTCAACAGTACCGCTCTCGCTTCGCTGCCCTTGGTCTGTGCTGCGGTAAGTTGGATGCTGGCACGCACTTCCCCTTCCGCCGTCAGCACGTCACCCACTTTGAGCGCGGCAATTTCACCAATGCGCATACCCGCCAAATAGCCCAGCATGAAGACACAGCGGTTACGATCAGGGAAGGCCGTCTGCTTGCAGTGAATGAGCACCCGCTTCGCGTCGCGCTCTGTGAGGACCGGTGCCTGCTTCATCTTGCCCCTCTTGGTTCATTAAATGTTGTGTTACAACATGTTTTCTGAACCAAAGCAGGGCAACCGGAGATTTCCTTAGAAATCACTAAGCGATTTCAGTTGGTTACCTCGTTGGTTCAGAAAATACATATTTTCTGAACCAGTGGTTTTGGACTGCCGGAGCAGACCGCCAAGTGCGATTGGACCGGCGGTTCCTGTTGGCGCGGAGACGGCAATCGGCGTCTTAGGATCCGTCAAGACCCTCAAACATCTTGCAGTTCCGAAATGGAGTAGGTAGGCTTGACCTACTCTTAGCTGGGTGTTTCGCCGAAACGCTCTATGCCGGGTGATTTGCCAGGCTGTACTTGATTGAACGACATTGGGCGCCGACTTCGATTGGCTTTGTCGGCCCCGGTCTTCGCCTCGGCGCCGACAAAGCCAATCGAAGTCGGACGCTTAAGTAAGAGAACTTGAATGGACCACCCCCTGCGCAGCGATGATCACAAGTCGCTGCGCAGGAGACTTTACAAGCTTATCTCCGACGGCTTCACTATCCCACGACAGAGCAACATTGTCTTCGTGTGCGGTGGCAATGATCCCCACAACATGCGACGTCGATTTCAAGACGAATTTGAGGCGCTTCTTCCCGGCTACGAATTCTTCGAACCCGAATTTGCGATGCGAAAGTATTGGACGCTCGGAGATAGTGAACCCTTCGATATTACTACTTTCGAAGAACTTATCGGCAACTTGTCCCACTCAATCGTCATTTTTCCAGAGGCAGCAGGTTCGCTCGCCGAAACGGGGTACTTTTCTGCCAGGCCGGATATCGCAAAAAAGATCCTGCTCGCGATACATGTGGCGCATCTGACCAAGGACAGCTTCATTTCAATTGGGCCAGCGAAGAAAATAGCTGATGTGTCGGTCTTTCAGCCAAACATACAGTTCGACTACGACAACCCGAATTTTGGCCAGATTTCGCAAAGACTACTTGATCGAGCGCCGTTGCATGCGACCAGACGTACGCTGCAGATTAGGGCATTTTCCGAAATGGATAGTTTTGAGCTCTTTGCAATCATCCAGACTGTGGTTGCTTTACTGAGTGTAGCGACAGTCGACGACATAGAGTTCTTCCTGCGTGGATTGTTTTCCGGACACATTGCACCGTCAAAGACAAAACAAATGGTTTCAATACTGGTGGGTTCGGGGCGACTCGTTGAGATTGGGGTCTATGGCCATCTTAAAGTCAGTGACGAAGAAACTCTTATCCTGCAGATTAAAGATGGAGCGAAGACCGAACGTGACGTCTTGAAAGTTGACCTATCGGTTGTCTATCTTGGGGCGGACCCAGAGTTTTGCTCGGTGCTGGGGATCTGACATGCTTATTGAACTCCTCAGCAAGACTTCCAATATAGAAGAGTCCAAGCTGCTAAGTTTGTCGTTGACCGCAAGCCGTCGCTATAAGGTCTATACTATCCCGAAGAGGACGGGCGGTGAGAGATTAATTGAACACCCCAGTCGAGAACTGAAAGCAATTCAACGCTGGATCATGCAGGCTCTATTCGCGCGGTTTCCCGTGCATGAGGCGGCGACGGCCTACCGTAAGGGGACGGGAATTAGAGAGAATGCTGAGCGGCATCGCCAGAGCAAATTCACAAACAGATACGATTTTTCAAGCTTTTTCCCTTCGTTTTCGCAAGCCCACGTCGTCAAATATTTGTCTGAGGTATCAAAGAACCTCGGGATTGAACTCACGCAGCGCGATTTGGATTTTGTGGGAAATATTGTTTGTAGGCACGGGAGGCTCACAATCGGAGCGCCGAGTTCGCCTGCAATCACGAACGCAATGATGTTTGAGTTTGATCGCCGGATGCATGAGGCTTGCCAAAGTCGGGGTCTTGTATTTACGAGATATGCCGATGACATCTTCGTGTCCTCCTCTGAGCCAAGAAAGCTCGAAGGATTGGAGGCTCTAATCGTGAAGAGCAAGCGCAATATCCCCTATCTTAAACTGCGGCTGAACCACCAGAAGACTGCATACCTCTCGAAGAAATATAGCAGGAAGGTAACTGGAGTTGTCATTACGCCTCAGCACAGCTTGTCAATTGGGAGAGAGAGAAAGAGAGAAATCAAAGCTTTGATTCACCAGTGGATTATGGGCCAAATAGAGAGGGAGAAATTTTCCTATTTAAAAGGCTTGTTTGCTTTTGCGATTGATGTTGAGCCTCAGTTCGAGGAGCGGTTGGTGGAAAAATATGGGAAAGCTCAAATACAGTTGCTTAGAAGCGCAGATTTTGATTTTCCGATAGGGCTCATTTAGTGGGTAGTTAAACTTTTGCCTGTTACACTGACCGTTTCTAGGCTTTTGTCTGCGACGGAATGAACGACCTGTCACACCCCCGTCATGTAGATCACTGGATGGATCTAAACACAATCTCGTGGCGTGGGCATTAATATGCCCGTGCAGATAGTCAAGCGAATCAACCGCAATCGGGCCTTCAAGTTGCCGTAGGGGTCGAAGCAGAAGTCGCTCGTCCTAATCGTCAAACAAACTCTCCGGCGGGGGCGGTGTCATGTCAAACTTGGCCTTGAGTTGCTCAATCCGTTGCTCACGGGCCACAAGTTCTTTGTCCACAAATGCCGTGCCCATGTGCCGCACGCTCTTCACGTGTGAGCCATAGAACCGCCGGATCATTTCGGAACTGGTCCGTGAGTTCGCGGCAATCAACTCGATCGGCAATCCCTTGTGGATCGAACGTACGATAGCTGTGTGCCGAAGGCTATACATGGTTCTCGGCTTGCCCTCATCGTCCTGCCGCAGATTGGCCATTTCCAGCACAGCTGTGAACTGCGTTGCCAGCTTGTCCAGCGCCGTTTCCCGGTTCGTCAGTTCAGGTTCGAAGATGAAGTCTTGGTCGGTCGCCGTGCTGTGCTTGCCTTGATAGCTCTTCACAAGCTGGTAGCTGAACAACGACTGTTCGCTACCCAACATGTGGTTGTTGTGCCGCTTCGTGGCGGGGTGGCGCAGTTCGATGAACTTCACGTCTTGCAGCACTACTTCATGCACATGCTTGTGTCGCAGCACAGCAATGTCGGTGGGCCGGACATAGGTATTCACCATGAAGTCGATCAGCAGCGGCAGTTCGGCGGTGATGGTGATGCGGCGGTAGACGGCACCATCCTTGGACTTGAACTCGTACTTCTGGCCCACCGCAGCTTTGGCCGTCTTGATCAGCTTTTCATAGTCGGCATCGTCGAAATAGCCGCGAGCTTCGTCATCCACCCTGACATTGGGTTTCAGTGGGACGTGCGTGACATATTTTTTGATCTGTGCCTGCTTGAGCAGCGCCATCACGATGTTGATGTAGCTGACCTGGGTGCTGGGCTGCAGGTCTTTGTTGGCCAAGTAGGTCTTGAAGTCATCCAGCATGTCTGCGTCGATCTTCTTGACGTCCGTGTTGGCGAAGAACGGCTTGATGTGCCGCTCATAGACATACTGATCGTTCTTGACCTTTTGCTTGTTCAGTTCGCCGTTCTTGGTCCGGGTTTCGTTCTTGGTCCACAGCGAGTTCGCGATCACCTGCAGCGTCTTGGCGGATGACGGTTTGGCTTTGCTTTGCCCAGCATGAACAGACTGCAGCATGTCCGCATAGATCAGCTTGGCAGCGGTTTTCGCCTTAAGTAACTCAACTTCCTTGGTGGTCCGCTTGCGCTGAGCACCTTCAAGGAACACGCGAAACTGCCAGTACGAACTTGCGGCGCATTTATACAGGATCGCGGAAGCGGGCAGGCCAGTGATTTTGGTGATGGTCTCGGGAATCGGTGTTGTGCGGAACTTGTCCGAGATCACCGTCTCATGATCCATCGACGCTGGATTTGTCCGCTTCGCCATCTGCCACCTCAAACAGCAGCTACAATGCGTTCAAGAGTAGCATATGTCTATACTATGCTACTTTTGGTCTGGGCCAAAGTTGCAAGGTGCTGATTTTTATGGGAAAAATGGTGCTGCAAGAGAGGATTGAACTCTCGACCTCTCCCTTACCAAGGGAGTGCTCTACCACTGAGCTACTGCAGCGCCGGGGCGCGTCGGCTACGTTTCTTGCCGGGCGTGGCGGGTGATTAGACGCAAATTCCGGGGGGCGCAAGAGGCTTTTCGCATCCCTTCTGGACGGTTTTTGCGCCCTGCGTTATGGAAGGGGCCATGCAAGACAATGCGACCCCTTCCACAGCAGGAAAACCAAAGCCGAAAGGCCGGGATAGCCGTGACGATCGGCTGAAATCGGCCCTCAAGGCGAACATGGCCCGGCGCAAGGCGCAGGCCAAGGCGCGGGCGGTTACGGGCGCGGACAACGATAAAGAGGACGAGTAGCCAATGGATTCGATTCTGGTCAAAGGCAATGGCGCGCTGAATGGGGTGATTCCGATTGCAGGGGCGAAGAACGCCTGCCTGACGCTGATGCCTGCGACCCTGCTCAGTGATGAGCCGCTGACGCTGACCAATGCACCGCGCTTGTCGGACATTCGCACCATGACCCAGCTTCTGGGCAGCCTTGGGGCCGAGGTGGCGAGTTTGCAGGACGGTCAGGTGCTGGCGATGTCGAGCCACCAGATCACCAACCATACCGCCGACTATGACATCGTGCGCAAGATGCGGGCCTCGATTCTGGTGCTGGGGCCGATGCTGGCACGCGATGGGCATGCCATCGTCTCGCTGCCCGGCGGGTGTGCCATTGGCGCGCGGCCTGTTGATTTGCACCTGAAGGTGTTCGAGGCGATGGGGGCAGAGCTTGATCTGCGCGATGGCTATGTCCATGCCAAGGCGCCCGGAGGGCGGCTGAAGGGGGCGGTGATCGAATTCCCGTTTGTGTCGGTCGGTGCGACCGAGAATGCGCTTCTGGCGGCCACCTTGGCCAAAGGGACCACGGTTATCAAGAACGCCGCGCGCGAGCCGGAGATTGTCGATCTGGCGCAATGCCTGCGCAAGATGGGCGCCGAGATTGAGGGCGAGGGCACCAGCACGATTACCGTGCAGGGTGTGGACCGGCTGCACGGCGCGACCCACCCGGTGGTGACCGACCGGATCGAGCTTGGCACCTATATGCTGGTGCCGGCCATTGCTGGCGGCGAGGTGGAATGTCTGGGCGGTCGGCTGGAGCTGGTCGGCGCCTTTGCCGAAAAGCTGGATGCGGCCGGGGTTGAGGTGACGGAAACCGCGCGCGGCCTGAAGGTCAAACGCCGGGGCGACCGGGTGCGCGCCGTGGATGTGGTGACCGAACCCTTCCCCGGGTTCCCGACCGACTTGCAGGCCCAGATGATGGCGATGCTTTGCACCGCCAATGGCACCTCGGTTCTGGAAGAAAAGATTTTCGAGAATCGTTTCATGCATGCGCCCGAACTTTTGCGCATGGGGGCGAAAATCGACGTGCATGGCGGCACCGCCACCGTGACCGGGGTGGAAAAGCTGAAAGGGGCGCGGGTCATGGCGACGGATCTGCGCGCGTCGGTCAGCCTGATCCTTGCGGCCCTTGCCGCCGAGGGCGAGACGGTGGTCAGCCGTGTCTATCACCTTGATCGCGGCTATGAGCGGGTTGAGGAAAAGTTGCGCGCCTGTGGGGCGCAGATCGAACGGATCGCCGGATGACCGACGCCCGGTTCGAAGATGGTGACGAGGCCCCCTTGCGTCTTCAGGCGCTGGGGCCGGACGATCTGCCGGTGATCGCGGCGCTGGTGCAGGACGCAGTGTTTCCGATCACGGAAATGACCTATGCCCGCCCGCGCCGCCGCTTTGCCGTGCTGCTGAACCGCTTTCGCTGGGAAGATCGCGAGGCCGCGACCCGGGAAAAGCGCCCTTATGAGCGGGTGCAGGCGCTTTTGGCCGTGGAAAATGTGACCGCGGTGCGGACCCAAGGCATAGACCGGGGGCAGGGGGATACCATCCTGTCCTTGCTCGACCTGCGCTATGATGGTCCGGCCGAGGGGCCGGGAACCATCACGCTGACCCTTGCCGGGGATGGGGCGATTGAACTGGCGGTCGAGGCGCTGGAGATCAGCCTGCGCGACACCACGCGGCCTTATCGCGCGGTGTCAGGCAAGGCGCCACGGCACGATTAAGCCGAGCTGCGAACGGATGAATCCGGTAGCTATGCAAGATGTGCCTGTAAGTATTCTATGAATTCCATTTCGGACGGATGAAGTCGCCCGTCCGCCGCCACGATTTCTGTCGCGGCCTTGAAAAAACGCTCAAGTTGTTTGCCGTAAAGACGATGCTTGCCTTGACTGGCGAGAAGGCTGTCTATGCACTCCTCTAAGCGTTCTTTTGTTACCCTCATTCGGCCGATATGGGCCTTCAAGGCACTGATTTCTTCTTTTGATAAGGATCGGCGTGACCATTCTAACTCGCGCTCAACATGGTTGACGATCTTATCGAGTTCGCGTGGGTGCATGTCGCCGTCCGATTTGGCCAAGGCTGCAAGTACAACAAGTTCTGGCGCAAATTCCCGCTTTATGTCGACGTCTAAGTGGTCTTCGCTGCGCGCGGGTCTGTCAGTTGCGATGTTAAAACCTGGCTCGAAACCAATGCTCTTCCAAAACAAGGATGGAGGACAAAAGTGCTCGCCGTCTTCTGTCGTGATGGCATGGATGCGATCGAGGCGAAATTGCCTGATACGTTTGCGGATATGGCACCAAGCATAAAGGCTTGGCTGTCCTCCTGATTGCGTTTCACTCTTAATGGTTATTGCACGATGTGAGGGCTGCCCATTTGCACCGACATAGTCGATATAGAGGAAAATATCAGCAAGGGTTCCGTAGTCCCGCGGTAAATCATCGATGTCTTCGTCGACAAGCTTGTCAGATGAGGACAAGCGAGAAGACTTGGAAACAGCATCATTGAGTTGAGGAAGTTCATTAACCCAGGAAAAACTACGCATCGCCACCCACCCTCAGTCGCACCACCATAGACTGCATTGTTGCGGGCGGGCAATCCTTAAGGGGGTTTCGTGCAGAGAGTGATCTTATCGCCCCAGTCGCGCCCGTGCGAACGCGCCGATTTCGGCGATCAGTGTGGTATAGTCGGCCGGGGCGGCCGTTTGGCCCAAGACCCAAGGCAGCAGATCCTGATCGTTTTCAGCAAGCAGCAGATCGTAAAGCGCCAGCTTTTCTTCATCCATGCCCGCCAGATGCGCGTCAGCATAGGGGCCCAGCACCAAGTCCATCTCTTTGGTACCGCGTCGCCAAGACCGCATGCCCATGCGTTTCAGCCGTGCCTCTGCCGTCTCCATGCCCATCCCCGCTTGCACCATGCGCGCCTCGCGCCTATGAACTTCGCGAACCCATAAGTTGCGGAGCCCCTTCATGGCCTTCCTGTCTGATACGCTTTCCCGTGTCAAACCCTCGCCCACCATCGCGGTGACCACCAAGGCGCAAGAGTTGAAGGCGGCGGGCCGTGATGTGATTGGTCTTGGCGCAGGCGAGCCTGACTTCGACACCCCGGAAAACATCCGCGCGGCGGCCAAGCGGGCGATTGACGAAGGCAAGACCCGCTATACCGCCGTTGACGGCATCCCCGAGCTGAAAAAGGCGATCTGCGCCAAATTCGAGCGGGAAAATGGCCTGAAATATGCGCCGAACCAGATCACGGTCGGCACCGGTGGCAAGCAGATTTTGTACAATGCGCTGATGGCCACCTGTAACCCCGGCGATGAGGTCATCATTCCAGCACCTTACTGGGTGTCTTATCCCGATATGGTCCTTTTGGCCGGTGGCACCCCGGTGGCTGTCGAATGTGGCATCGAAAACGATTTCAAGCTGTCGCCCGCGCAGTTGGAAGCCGCGATCACGCCAAAAACCAAATGGTTCATTTTCAACTCGCCCTCGAACCCGACCGGGGCGGGCTATACGCGCGCAGAACTCAAGGCGCTGTGTGATGTGCTGGTCAAACACCCGCATGTCTGGATCATGTCGGATGACATGTATGAACATCTGGTCTTTGACGATTTTGAATTTACCACGCCCGCGCAGGTGGAACCGGCCCTTTATGACCGTACGCTGACCTGCAACGGCGTGTCGAAAAGCTATGCGATGACCGGCTGGCGGATCGGCTATGCAGGTGGTCCGGTGCATCTCATCAAGGCGATGGGCACGATTCAGTCACAATCCACCTCCAACCCCTGTTCGGTATCGCAATATGCCGCGCTTGAGGCGCTGACCGGCCCGCAAGACTTTCTTGCCCCGAACCGCAAACTGTTCCAGCGGCGCCGTGATCTGGTGGTTTCCATGCTGAATGACGCCAAGGGTGTCAAATGCCCCAAGCCCGAAGGTGCTTTCTACGTCTACCCCGATATTTCGGGCTGCATTGGCAAGACCAGCGCGGGTGGTGTGATGATTGCCAATGACGAGGCTTTTGCCAGCGCGCTGCTGGAAGAAACCGGGGTTGCCGTCGTCTTTGGTGCGGCCTTCGGGCTTTCGCCAAACTTCCGTGTCAGCTACGCTACGGCCGACAGCGTACTGGAGGAAGCGTGCAAGCGCATCCAGACCTTCTGCGCGGGTTTGAAGTAAGGGGCGCCATGTCGGCTGATCTGCCGGATTATTACTTTCGGGTGCGCGACAACGGCGCGGTGGTGTTTCGGATCGATACCGAAAACCGCCAGCGCCGTATCGATATGGAAGAGATCGCCACCGTCAATATCAACAACGGCAAGGTGAAGCCGCATGGCGATGAGGCGCTGAGCGCTGAAGAAGACGCGGTGATTGCCGCTTGGGTCGCAGAGCGCCGCGCCGTTCTTGCCGCCCGCGATGTCGACGACATCCTGCGCGCGGTGGATCACCTGAACCTGACGACGCAATGGGCGCAGTCAAAAGCCAGTGACGACGCGCTGGAGCAGGTCACTGACAGCCTTCTTATGGCCATGCATGACTTGCGTACCGTGCTGGTCCGCAAAAAGTCTGAAAGACTGCTGAAGGCCGAAGCCGCCGACGAATAGGCCGGACCTACCGCCCTAAAATCGAAGGTCTGCGCGCCATCGTGGCCGCTTGTGCCTCAAGTGCCGGGCGCAGTCACCTGAACGCTGACCCGCCGCCAGAACCGCCCCATCATCAGGGTCGCGGCAAAGGCGAGCCCGATCACCAGCCCAAGCCACAGACCAATACCGCCCATGCCAAAGCTGAAGCCCAAAACATAGCCTGCCGGAATCCCGATCAGCCAATAACTGACGGTGGCGGCGATCATCGGAACCTTGGTGTCATGGATGCCGCGCAACAGGCCAAGCGCCATGACCTGCATGGCATCGGCCATCTGAAACAGCGCGGCGACCGCCAAGAGTTTGACGCCAAAGGTCAGGATTTCGGCCGCGCCGGGTTTCGAGGTGTCGAGAAACAGGCTGATGATCGGCGTGCCAAGGCTCAGAAACAGCGCGATCATCGCCAGACCAAAGACGACCGACATCGCAATCGCCACCTTGGCGCCTTCACGCAAGGCGGCGGTGTCGCCAGCACCCGACGCCTTGCCAGCCCGCACCGTGGCCGCATTGGATAGGCCCAGATGCACCATAAAGGTCAGTGCCACCGCCTCCATCGTGATGCCATGGGCCGCAAGTTCTACTGTGCCGACCCAGCCCATCATCAGCGCCGTCGCGGTGAACAGCGCACTTTCGGCCAACCCGGTCAGCCCGATCGGCCAGCCCAGTCGAAATACCGATTTCAGGGCCTCCAAATCGGCCCGCCAAAAGCGTTGGAACAGATGAAACCGCTGCAAGTCGGGTTGGTGATGGGCATAAAAGGCCAAGACGATAAAGCTCAGGCCCTGCACCGTGACCGAGGCGAGCGCCGCCCCCTGCACGCCAAGTTCAGGCCAGCCCCAATGTCCAAAGATCAGCCCATAGGCCAAGACACCATTGACCAGCACCGCCAGAACCGTGGTCCACAAGACCACCTGGGTTTTCTCCAGCGCGGCCAGATAGCTTTTCAGCACCATCACCAAAAGCGCGGGCACCATGCCAAGCCCGCCGATCCGCAAGAAATCTTGCGCCAGGCCTGCCACCTCGGGCTTTTGTCCCAGCGCCAGCAGCAGCGGTTTTGACCACCAAAACAAGGGATAGCTCAGCCCCCCGAAACCGATGGACAGCCACAGCCCCATGCGGGCATCGCGCCGCACCCGGGTTTCATCCCCCGCCCCAAGGGCGCTTGCGACCAAAGGCATCACCGCTTGGGCAAAGCCTGACCCCAGAATGAAGATCACAAAAAACGCCGAGGTCGCGAGGACCACGGCCGCCAGTTCATTGACCCCATACCAACCAAGCAGAACCGTATCGGTCACATGGAGCGCCATTTGCGCCAGATGGCTGCCGATCAGCGGAAGACCCAGAACCAGAATGGCACGGGCATGGGCGAGGGGGGACAGGTGGCTCATGGCCCTAGGTGTACTGGCGGGGGCTGTCTGTCACAACCCCCGTCCCCCCAAGGCGGGTTCAGCCCAACCGCACCGCTGGATGCAGAGCTGCATCCAGAATATGGCCGTTGCCCTGTAACACCTGACTGGCGCGGCCGACGATCAAAGGGTCGGGTTGGCCGATCACCGCATGATCCTTGTTCGGATAATCAATGGTCGACAGGAAATGCTTCATGCAATTCAGCCTTGCGCGTTTCTTGTCGTTTGATTTGACGATCACCCAAGGTGCATCAGCAGTGTCGGTGTAGAAAAACATCGCCTCTTTTGCCTCGGTGTAATCTTCCCATTTGTCCAAGGACGCTTTGTCGATGGGCGACAGTTTCCACATCTTCAGCGGGTCGGTTTCCCGTGCCTTGAAACGGATGCGCTGTTCGTCGCGGGTGACCGAGAACCAATATTTGTAAAGCCGCACGCCCGAACGCGTCAGCATGCGTTCAAACTCGGGCGCCTGGCGCATGAACTCCAAGTATTCAGCGGGGGAGCAAAAGCCCATCACCCGCTCCACCCCGGCCCGGTTATACCAAGAGCGGTCATAGAACACCATTTCGCCCGCCGTCGGCAGATGCGCGATGTAGCGCTGAAAGAACCACTGGCCCTTTTCCACATCCGAGGGCTTGGTCAAAGCACAAACGCGGGCATAGCGCGGGTTCAAATGCTCCATGAACCGCTTGATGGTGCCGCCTTTGCCCGCCGCATCGCGGCCTTCCATCAGGATGACAAATTTCTGCCCCGTCTCTTGCGCCCAGATTTGCACTTTCAAAAGCTCGGCCTGCAATTTGGCCTTTTCTACCTCATAGGGCGTGCGGCCCATCAGCCGGGCATAGGGGTATTTGCCGGATTCAAAGGCGGCCCGGATCGCATCGGGGCTGACGGCCGGAAACTGGCGCGGCCCCGTCAGACCTTCGCCCTCGCCCGAGCGGTCCTCGGCCTCTGCTGCAAGGTCGGCCGCAGGCGTGCGATCGTCATTCGGGAAAAGAACTTGGTCCATATGAATCACCTTTCATCAAGATCGGCCCGACCAAAGCCTGCGCCAAAAGGCCGCGCCTTGATCCGCATCAAAAACCCATGGCCGAGACTGAAGTTTGGCGGCGCCTGTCACTTGCGGGTTACAACCGGCCGGGCAGGAAACGTGGCACTTTCGTTTTGGAAAGACAGGCTCTAACCTGCCGCAAACGCTTTGCTGGACTGGAAAAATCATGATCCGACTTTACGGCTGCTATCGCTCTCGTGCCACCCGTCCGCTGTGGGCGCTGTTTGAAACCGAGCTGGCGTTTGACCACGCGCCGACCATTCAGGCCTATCGCTTGACCGATCCCGCCGCGTCGGATGCGCCGGACAACACCGCTTCGCCCGATTTCTTGAAGATCAATCCGATGGGGCAGATTCCGGTCTTGGTGGATGGTGATCTTGTGCTGACCGAAAGCCTTGCCATTACGCTGCATATCGCGCGCCGTGCCGGAGGGCCGCTTGCCCCTGCCTCGGATGCGGAAACCGCGCTGATGGAACAATGGGCGCTGTTCGCCATGTCCTCGGTGGAAACACCGGCGCTTGAAATTGCCTTTGCCCTGATGGGGCCGGATGCCGCCTCGCCTGAAGGTCAGGCCACCATTGCCGTCAGCGCCGAAAAACTGCGCCGTCCTTTCGCGCGCCTTGAGGCTTTTCTGGCCGATCGGGAATGGCTCGTGAGTGAGAGGTTCACAGCCGCCGATATCATGACCGCAGAATGTGTCCGCTACGCCCAAGGCCATTCCGCCCTTTTTGAGGAATTCCCCAGCGTCAAGGCATGGCTTGCCCGCTGCCAGGCCCGCCCTGCCTTCCAAAAGGTTTGGGCCGGCCGCATGGCAGAGCCCGCGTAAGCGACACAAGACTGCCGCTAAAGCGCGATCAATAAGACCTGTTTCAAGGAAAACCTGACACACTCTAGATCGGGGGCAATCCCAAGGTGGTTGCCCCCAACATCTTGCGGACACCCGCCGCAAAATGGTCTAATGCTCGGCAACCCAAGGCAAGACGAGTATCATGGCAGCAGACCTTCTCTCCGGCAACGACCAGACCTACGACGCCTCCTCGATCGAGGTGCTGGAGCCTTTGGAGGCGGTTCGCCTGCGTCCCGGCATGTATATTGGCGGGATTGATGAGCGCGCTTATCACCACCTTGCCGCCGAGATTCTCGACAACTCTATGGACGAGGCGGTGGCAGGCCATGCCAGCCGCATCGAGGTGGAGTTGAACGCCGATGGCAGCCTGACCATCCGCGACAATGGCCGGGGCATCCCGGTGGACCCCCACCCGAAATTCCCTGACAAATCGGCGCTGGAGGTGATCCTGTGCACGCTGCATTCGGGCGGCAAGTTCAACGGCAAGGCCTATGAGACCTCGGGCGGTTTGCACGGGGTTGGCTCATCGGTGGTGAACGCGCTGTCCGATTTGATGGTGGTCGAGGTCGCCAAGAACAAAGAGTTGTTCCAGCAATCCTTCTCACGCGGCAAACCGCTGGGGCCGATTGAGAAAATCGGTGCCGCACCCAATCGGCGCGGCACCACGGTGACCTTCCACCCCGACGCGCAGATTTTCGGCAGCCACCAGTTCAAGCCAAGCCGCCTGATGAAGATGGCGCGGTCGAAGGCCTATCTCTTCTCAGGCGTTGAAATCCGCTGGAAATCGCAGATCCCCGACGGTGACATGCCGATGGAGGCAGTGTTCCACTTCCCCGGCGGTCTGGCGGATTATCTGTCGGACACACTGGAAAAGACCACCACCTACGCCGACCGCCCCTTTGCCGGAAAGGTGGGGTTTCAAGAGAAGTTCGGCGTTCCGGGCTCGGTGGAATGGGCGATCAACTGGAGCCCCGTACGCGACGGCTTCATCCAATCCTATACCAACACCGTGCCAACGCCCGAGGGCGGCACGCATGAATTCGGCTTTTGGTCCGCGATCCTGAAAGGCATCCGCGCCTATGGCGAGTTGTCAAAGAACCGCAAGGCCGAGCTGATCACCCGTGACGACATGCTCACCGGGGGCTGTGCGTTGATTTCGGTCTTTGTCCGCGAGCCGCAGTTTGTCGGGCAGACCAAGGACCGTCTGGCCACAGAAGAAGCCGCAAAATGGGTGGAAAACGCGGTCCGCGACCACTTTGACAACTGGCTGGTCAGTGACCCAAAGTCCGCGGGCGCGATCCTTGATTTTCTGGTGCTGCGCGCCGAAGAGCGGCTGAAACGCCGCCAAGAAAAGGAAACCCAGCGCAAGACGGCGACGAAAAAGCTGCGCCTGCCGGGCAAATTGGCCGATTGTTCGGCCAAGAACCGCGAGGGGACCGAACTTTTCCTCGTCGAAGGCGACTCGGCAGGGGGCAGCGCCAAAGCCGCCCGCAACCGCGAGACGCAGGCCCTGTTGCCGCTGCGCGGTAAAATCCTGAACGTTCTGGGGGCTGCGTCAAACAAACTGGGCGATAACGCAGAGATTCGCGACATCTGCGAGGCTTTGGGCGTCCAGATGGGCACCAAATTCAAGGTCGATGATCTGCGCTATGACAAGATCATCATCATGACTGACGCCGATGTTGACGGCGCGCATATTGCCAGTCTGCTCATGACCTTCTTCTTTACCCAGATGCGCCCGATGATCGACAAGGGGCATCTCTATCTCGCCTGTCCGCCGCTTTATCGCCTGACCCAAGGGGCGAAACGGCTTTATGTGGCCGACGATGCCGAGAAAGAAATTTGGATGAAGAAAGGTCTTGGCGGCAAAGGCAAGATTGACGTTCAGCGCTTTAAAGGGCTGGGCGAGATGGACGCCAAGGACTTGAAAGACACCACGATGAACCCCGCAACGCGCAAGCTGATCCGGGTGTCGATCGACGATGATGAACCCGGCATGACCGGTGATCTGGTGGAGCGTCTGATGGGCAAAAAGCCCGAGCTGCGCTTTCAGTACATTCAGGAAAACGCGCGGTTCGTGGAAGAACTGGACGTCTAAGGGCAGGGCGGCCTTTGGGGGCCTACCCCAAAGGCCCCGGCCTGCGTTCTTCGGTCAAAAGCACATTGGCCTCGACCTGGCCAAGACCGGGCAGGGTCATGATGCGGCGCCGCAAGACACGTTCGAAATCCGCGATGTCACGGGCGACGACGCGCAGGCGGTAGTCAAACAGGCCCAAAACGTGCTGCACCACCTGCACCTCGGGGATGGCCTGCACGGCGCGTTCGAAATCCTCAAGGCTGACGCGGCCCTTGGTGGCCAGTTTCACCCCCAAAAACACCGTCACGCCAAAGCCCAAGGCGGCCCTGTCCACTTCGACTCGCAGGCCTGAAAGGATGCCCGCCTCCTCCAGCCGTTTCACCCGCCGCCATGTCGCGGGCTGTGACAGGCCAAAGCGGCGGCCAAGTTCGCCTGCCGAGAGGTCGCCCTCCAGCGACAGTTCCCGCAACAGTGCGCGGTCAAGATCATCAAGGTCGATCACGCTGCTGGTCATAGCGGCAACCCCTCGCTGTCCTTGATGGTGGCGATCAGCATCAGCGCATCCACCTCGGCGATATGGGGCAGCGACAGGATGCGGGCGCGGTAAACCTCTTGGTAATGGCCCATGTCGCGGGCCACCACGTTCAGCCGCACATCGACCCGGCCAAGAAAGGTTTCAATCGCCACCACCTCTGGCACCTCACGCGCTGCGGCGATGAATTCGTCAAAGGCGCGCGGGTTGGTCTTGTCGAGCGTGAAGCGCAGACTGACCTCCACCTCAAATCCCAAGGCCCGCCAGTCTATTGCCGCCTGAACGGTGCGGATCACCCCGCCGTCGCGCAGTCGCTCCAACCGCCTGCCCAGCGTGGCGGCGGTCACACCGGCCCGCGCCGCCAGATCGGCGCGCGGGCTGGAAGGTTCGGCCAGCACTTGCCGCAGGATACGGCGGTCCGTGTTATCGACTTGCATGAAATTTTCACTCATATGCTATTTCAAGAATGAATTTTCGCAGAAATTCGATGAATGGTCAAATTATGCACGCTACAACGCCGAAACGCCCGTATTGTCACGCCATCAACTCAAGGAGATACGCCCATGCGCGTTTATTATGATCGCGACTGCGACATCAACCTCATCAAGGACAAAAAAGTCGCCATCCTCGGCTATGGTTCGCAAGGCCACGCCCACGCGCTGAACCTGCGCGATTCGGGTGCCAAGAACCTCGTCGTCGCTCTGCGCGCAGGCAGCCCCTCGGCCAAGAAAGCCGAAGGCGAAGGCCTGAAGGTCATGGGCATCGCCGAAGCTGCCGCTTGGTGCGACGTCATCATGTTCACCATGCCCGACGAACTGCAGGCAGACACCTATAAGAAATACGTCCACGACAACCTGCGTGAAGGTTCGGCGATTGCTTTCGCTCACGGCCTGAACGTGCATTTCGGCCTGATCGAGCCGAAACCCGGCGTCGACGTCATCATGATGGCTCCGAAAGGCCCGGGCCACACCGTGCGCGGCGAATATTCCAAAGGCGGCGGCGTGCCCTGCCTGGTGGCTGTGCATCAGGACGCAACCGGCAAGGCGATGGAAATCGGTCTGTCCTATTGCTCCGCCATCGGTGGTGGCCGTTCGGGCATCATCGAAACCAACTTCCGTCAGGAATGCGAAACCGACCTGTTCGGCGAACAAGCTGTTCTCTGCGGCGGTCTGGTCGAACTGATCCGTATGGGCTTTGAAACCCTGGTCGAAGCTGGCTACGAGCCGGAAATGGCCTATTTCGAATGCCTGCACGAAGTGAAGCTGATCGTTGACCTGATCTATGAAGGCGGCATCGCCAACATGGACTACTCGATCTCGAACACCGCCGAATACGGCCAGTATGTGTCCGGCCCGCGCATTCTGCCCTACGACGAGACCAAGGCCCGCATGAAAGCGGTTCTCTCGGACATCCAGACCGGCAAGTTCGTGCGTGACTTCATGCTGGAAAACGCCGTTGGCCAGCCGACGATCAAGGCCTCGCGCCGCTCGAACGACGAACACCAGATCGAACTCGTTGGCAAGAAACTGCGCGACATGATGCCGTGGATCTCCAAGGGCAAGATGGTCGACAAGGCGCGCAACTAAGCGATTTTCGAACAAAAAATCAGGGCCGGGGGGAAACCCTCGGCCCTATTCATTTGATCTGTGCCGGATGTGGCAGGGGAAACCCCCGGTGCCGCATCCAAAACGATGGGTCAGAGGGCCTTTTCCACCGCGCCAACGATGTCATCGACAACGTCGCGCAGCATATCGGCGTCCTCACATTCCGCCATCACGCGGATCAGGGGTTCGGTTCCCGATTTGCGGATCAGGATGCGGCCCTTGCCGGCAATCCGCGCCTCATTGGCTTTGATGACTTCTTGCACGGTGGCGGCATCCAACGGCTTCTTGCCTGCCTCAAAGCGCACGTTTTTCAGCATCTGCGGCACGGTTTCGAACTGCTGGATCAGCGTGCTGGCCGGCTGGCCGGACCGGGCAAGTTCGGCCAAGAACTGCAAACCCGCCAAAAGCCCGTCACCCGTGGTGGCATAATCGGTCATCACGATATGGCCCGATTGCTCGCCGCCCAGATTCCAGCCGCTGCGCCGCATCGCTTCAACCACATAGCGGTCGCCGACATTGGTACGCTCCAGCCGCAAGCCGCGCCCGGTCAGGAATTTCTCCAGCCCAAGGTTCGACATCACGGTGGCCACCAACGTGCCGCCCTTCAGGCGGCCTTCCTCGGCCCAGCGGGCGGCGAACAGCGCCATGATCTGATCGCCATCGGCCACCTGACCATGCTCGTCCAAGATCATCACCCGATCCGCATCGCCATCAAGGCTGATGCCGACATGCGCCCCATGCGCCACCACAGCCTCGGCCGCAGTCTGGGTATAGGTGGAGCCGCATTTTTCGTTGATGTTGGTGCCATTCGGGGCCACGCCCACCGGAATGACCTCGGCCCCCAACTCCCACAAGACCAAGGGCGCGGCTTTGTAGGCAGCCCCGTTGGCGCAGTCGATCACCACCTTCAACCCATCCAGCCGCAGACCCGGCGGGAAGGTGGTCTTGGCATATTCGACATAGCGCCCCAGCGCGTCGTCGATCCGCTTGGCGCGGCCAATGTTTTGCGGCTGGGCCGGAACAATCTCGCCCGCGACCATGGTTTCGATCTCGATCTCGGCGTCATCCGACAGCTTGAACCCGTCAGGGCCAAAGAACTTGATACCATTGTCATGGTGCGGGTTATGGCTGGCCGAAATCATCACACCCAGATCGGCGCGCATGGATTTTGTCAGGAACCCCACCGCAGGCGTCGGCACCGGGCCCAAGAGCAGCACGTTCATGCCCGTCGAGGTCAGCCCCGCCGTCAGCGCGTTCTCCAGCATATAGCCCGACAGCCGGGTGTCCTTGCCGATCACCACCCGGTGGGCATTGCTGCCATCGCGGCGGAAATACCGCCCCGCTGCCTGACCCAGCTTCAAGGCCATCTCGGCGGTCATCGGATAGGTATTGGCCCGGCCGCGCACCCCATCGGTGCCAAACAATTTACGCGTCATATGGAATATCCTCTCGTCGCAGCCTGCCACAGGCGCAAAGCCTGCCGTGTTTCGGCCACATCATGCACCCGGATCATCTGCATCCCCTGCGCCACGCCTGCGAGCGCCACGGCAAGGGACCCCGGCATCCTGCGGGCGGCTTCGGCCTCTGCCCCGATGGTGCCGATAAAGCGTTTGCGGCTGGCCCCCAGCAGGACCGGCACGCCCAGATCGTGAAACAGGCTCAACCGCGCCAGAAGCGCCAGATTATGCTCCAGCGTCTTGCCAAAGCCGATGCCGGGATCAATGGCCAAAAGATCGTCCGGGATACCCGCCGCCCGCGCCACCGCCAGCCGCGCGGCCAAGGCGTCATAGACATCCAGCAAGACATCGTCATAGCGCGGGTCATCCTGCATCGTGGCCGGCGTCTCGATGGAATGCATCAGGATCACCGGCACGCCAGCCGCTGCAGCCACCCCGGCCATCTCCGCATCAAAACGCAACGCCGTCACATCGTTCAGAATGGTGGCGCCCGCAGCAAAAGCGGCCCCCGCCACAGCCGCCTTGCGCGTGTCGATCGAGATCGGCAAGATCAGCCCACCCTCGCGCAGCGCCGCAATCACGGGCGCTGTGCGGGCCGTTTCCTCGTTGACGGAAACCTCCGCTGCCCCGGGGCGCGTGCTTTCGCCGCCAATGTCCAGAATATCGGCCTCGGCCGCCATACGCCGGGCCTGCATCAAGGCCGCTTCCGGGCGCAGGAACAGGCCGCCATCGGAAAAGCTGTCCGGCGTGATGTTCAAGATCCCCATGATGCGCGGCACATCCATGCCCAGCCCACCAAAGCGCGGTCGCGGTGCGGAAAGGCGCATCCGCTCGGCCTCGGTCAAATCGCCCAAGCCCACCACACGCGGCGCCGCGCCCCGCGTCAAAATCTCTACCCGGTCAAACCAGCACCAGCCACCTGCCAAAGCCAAAGCCCCTGCAGGGCGGGCCGGGTCACTCATCGCAATCGGGCGCAAATAGATTGTCACGGGCAGCCCTTCAATGTGGCTCAAATATCCTGCGGGGGTCCGGGGGGCGCAAAGCCCGCCGGGGGTGCCGCAAATGCTTCGCGGATCGGATTAAGCTCCAAGCGCTCGTCCGGCAAGGGGGAAGCTTTACGCCTTTTCCACCCGCACGCGGCTTCCCGCCGGCAATGCAACATCGCCGTGAACGACCAACCGCTCGGCCGCCATCGTCTCGGCCAGCCACAAGGCCAAGGCCACAGGCTCACGGCTGTGCGGGCCGTCTACGGCGTCCAGCACCAGCTTGGACGGTGCCCAGACCATCATCTGCCCGCGCTTCACGGCCCAGTCGATCTCGGTTCGCGTCGCCATCACCACACAGCGCGGATCCCGCGCGGCCAGAACCCAAGCGTTTTGTTCAATCGCCAGCATGTCCACCCGGCGTTGCGTGGGTTTATGGCCGGTTTCGGGACGCACCATATCGGGCAGGCCCACCGTCAGAATCACCGGCAGACCTTGGGCCTGCAAGGCATCCAGCCGCGTGGGCAGGTCTGGCGCGGCAATTGCGGCATTGTCGAGATAGACCACCAAAGGATGCAGCGAAGATTCTTTGCCGTCCTGGCCCATCACTTGCAGCGCCGCCTCGGCGCGGCTGCGGACAATCTCGACGCCCAGTTTATAGGGGCCAACGTCCAGCTTTTCGATCCGCACGAAAACCCGCATCGCCTGCGGTTCGGCCAGAATGCGTTCAGCCACCCGTTCCGCCAGCGTTTCCAGCAGGTTCAGCCGTTCTGCAGCCAATTCATCGGCAATCGATTCGGTGATCCGGTCATAAGACAGGATCTTGTCGACATCGTCATCCAAGGGGGCGGGTGCTGGGCGCACCTCGACCACCACGTTGAACATCACCCGCTGTGTGTGGCCGCGTTCCTTTTGAAACGCGCCGATTTCCACCTCGACCACATGGTCGCGCAAGGAAATCCGGTCCCGCGGGTCTGCACTGGCCGACGCGACCGCGCGTTCTTCTGGGTGGGCGAAGGCGAGGCGGATGTCGCTGGTCATCAGGCCGTCCATTGGCTTGGCGCTGCACTGGCGCGAAAAAGTTGGGGGCAAGCTACGGCTTGCCCCGGTTTCCGCCTAGCCCGAAGGCGGCATGAAGATCAACCCAAACGACGCGATGGCGTTTACTGCTTGTAGAACAGATGCGCCCCGATCGAGGCCGTGCGTTCAAATTGGTGCGACCACGACGGGTTGACCGACCGGGTATGAAAGTGTGTCGCGCCATAGGTCAGGTTGCGCGGTGCGCCGTCCAGCATCAGGCGGGCGATACGGCCAGCTGTTTCACCCGCTTCACGGTCGCGCATCACATCGCGCGCACCATCGCAGTTATAAGAGAACTGACAGCCGCCATTGCCACCTTGTTCAACGACGCCGCACACCGATTTGGGATAATCAGGGCTGTCGACGCGGTTCAAGATCACCTCGGCCACGGCGAACTGGCCCTTCAGGCTTTCGCCGCGGGCTTCAAAGTAAAGCGCCTTGGTCAGGCATTGCCACTCTGCGTCGCCTTGCGGCTGCGGCAGGCCGGCCAGAAAAGCGTGCGTGTAGGACAGGGCCACCGGCGCGCCGGCTTTGGCCTTGCGTTTGTCTTGCTTCGCCGGGGCTTTTTGCGGCCCCGAGGCCAAAGCGGTGCGCTGACCCTCGGGCATAGCGTCAAGGGTGGCGTGTTCGGCATCCATCAGGCTGGCAAATTGCACGCCCAATAGAAGCTTCGGATCGTTGGACTGGCTCACCGTCACTTCGGCGAAGGCCGCTCCGCTGTGGAGGCCAAGCGCGATAAACGCGGCCGTCCAGATTTGGTGCAAGCGCATTGTCTAGGGTGGTCCCGGTTGTTTCAGTCAGAGGCTTAGAACGCGAAAAAGATGGTTAACTCTGCAACGGGGGCCGTGCGTAAAGAGCCAACGGCCCCGAGTCCACCTCTGTGGCCAAAATACAACGCAATTTTGCCGCTTTTCGGCGGGTTTCCGCCGAAAATCCTAACGTGGCGTCTGAGCTTCTTATCGCAAAATCATGATTTTGTGTCAGATTTTGGCATTGGCACACGATCAGCCAAGGCCAGATGTGCGGCCGCAAGCCGGGCCAAAGGCACCCGAAACGGGCTGCAGGACACATAATCGAATCCCTGCTGGCGACAGAAGGCAATCGATTCGGGGTTACCGCCATGCTCGCCACAGATCGACAGCGTCAGGTCTTTGCGGGTGGCGCGGCCGCGTTCCGCACCGATGTGCAACAGCTCTCCGACCCCATCCACATCCAGAATATGGAAGGGATCTTCCGGGAAGACGCCCTGCTGCACATAGGTGTTCATGAAGCGCCCGGCGTCGTCGCGCGACAGGCCATAGGTCATCTGGGTCAGGTCATTGGTGCCGAAGGACAGGAATGCCGCGTGCTGGGCAATCTCTCCGGCGCGCAGGGCCGCGCGCGGGGTTTCGACCATCACCCCCAGTTTGTAGTCAAAGGCGACGCCTGTCTTGACGCGCACTGCCGCGGCCACGGCGTCGATATGGGTCTTGACCAATTCCACCTCGCGGCGGGCAGAGACCAGCGGGATCATGATTTCCGGCACGACGGGGGCACCTTTTTTGGCGACGGCCACCGTCGCCTCGAAGATCGCCTGCGCCTGCATGGCGTAAATCTCGGGCAGCACGACACCCAGACGCACGCCGCGCATGCCCAGCATCGGGTTGAATTCGGCCAAGGCCTCGGCCCGGCGGGTCACATCGGACAAGGGCTTGTCCAGCGCCTCGGCCAATTCGCGCAAGCCTTCGCGGGAGTGCGGCAGGAATTCGTGCAAGGGCGGGTCGAACAGGCGGATGCAGACAGGCAGCCCAGCCATGATTTCGAACAGTTGTACAAAATCTTCGCGCTGCATCGGCAACAGCCGGGCAAGGGCGGCCGCACGGTCATGCGAGGTGTCTGCAAAGATCATCTCGCGCATCACCACAAGACGGTCTTCGTCGAAGAACATATGTTCGGTGCGGCACAGGCCAATGCCCTGCGCCTCGAACTGGCGGGCTTGGGCGGCATCTGCGGGGGTGTCGGCATTGGCGCGGATGCCAATGTCGCGCACCGCATCAGCCCAACCAAGCAGCGTGCGGAAGCTGTCGTCCAGCGCAGGCGCCAGCATATCGGCCGCCCCAGCCAGCACCTCGCCCGTGGTGCCATCCAGCGTCACAAGATCGCCTTCGCGGAAGACGCGCCCATCGGCGGCCGTCAGTTTTTTGTCTTTTGCATCCAGCCGCAGACCCGAGGCCCCGACCACACAAGGCAAGCCGAGCCCGCGGGCGATCACCGCAGCATGGCTCGTGACCCCGCCGCGTTCGGTCAGCACCCCAACCGCGGAGTGCATGCCGCGAATGTCTTCCGGCGCGGTTTCGCGGCGCACAAGGATGCAAGGTTCCCCCCGTGCCGCACTGGCCTGCGCCGCCGGCGAGGAAAACACCAGCCGCCCGACGGCCCCGCCGGGGCTGGCAGCGATGCCCTTGGCAAAGACGTCACGCGCCCCGCGTGGATCGACCTGAGGGTGCAACAGTTCTGACAGCGCGCGGGGTTCCACCCGCAGCACTGCTTCATCCTGCGAAATCACCCCGTCCTGGGCCAAAGCCACCGCGATTTTCAGCCCCGCCCGCGCCGAGCGCTGCACCTTGATCGCATCGAGAACCGACAAATGCCCGTCCTCGATGGTGAATTCGATCTGCATTTCTTCGCGCAAGCGTTTGCGGCAGGCGGCACCGTGGCGGGCCAGTTGGTCGAAAATCTCGGGCGACAGATCTTCCAGCGACGGCCCACGAGGATCGCGCGTCAGGTACATCGCCTCGGTCTTCTTCAGCGCATCGCGGCCTTGCGAATTGCCCAAATAGCGCCCTGTTACCTGCGCCAAGCCGGTGACCGGATCGACAAATTGAATGACGCCAGACCCCGACAGGCCCTGACCAATGCCTTGCGCCATGGCCTGCACGACCAGACCCAGGGCGGCCTCAACCGGTGCGCCTTTGGCCTGCCGCAACAGCCGGGCCGAGGTGCCTTCCCATGCCCGCGCCATGGATCGCAGCACTTCTGACAGTTGCTGGGCAGGGTCTTCGGGGAAAGGCTCGTCCATCTCACGCTCGTACTGGCGGAGTGCCTCGTCCAAAGCGTTCGGGCCGGGCTTGATGTCATCGAACATATCGGGGTCAAGACGGGCGACGTGCGTGGCATAAGATTGCACAAATCGAAGATAGAGCGCGTCCGCCGCCTCTTGCCCATGACGCGCAACCAAGGCAGCATGGCGGTCTGCATTCATGCCGACGTTCAACACCGTTCCGGGGCCGCCCCAATCGGGGTTCTCGGGCGAGGGGCGCACCGAAATCAGCGGCGCGTCACCGAAATGGGCCAGAATGGCACGGGTGTCCAGCGTATGGCCCGCGGCGATGGCGCGCACGGTTTGGGTTGGCAAGGCGACGGTCATCGGCACCGGAAGATCCAGCCGCACCAGACGTTGCAGGCATTTTGCACGCCACCCATGTGCCGCGGGGGTGATCGCAGCCGAGGGGGTGACCTCGCAATAGTCGAGGGGCGAATGTTTCTGCACTGCGGCGACCTTCCTTTTGCGGGCGCAGGATACACCCCAACGCCCGTGGCGCAAGCGTTACGATGGCTTTGTGGCATGCCGAATTTCCTTGTCCACAGGGTTTTTCGGCCCAGCGCGAAACAGCTTTCGCGCTGTTGCGAAAACCGGGGTCGCTTTTGGGGCTGCCAGAACGGGGAAAGCGGTTAGTCTTGGCGCGCAATGACAGGGAGGCCCCAGATGAAACTGCCGCATGACCATATTGACGCCGGAGGCTTGCAAGAGTTCTCCGTCGTCTTCACCGACCGCAGCCTGAACCATATGTCAGCCCGGTTTCAGGCCGTGATGCGCGAGGTCTCGGCCACCCTGCGCGAGGTGTACAACGGCAGCGCGGTGGCTCTGATCCCCGGTGGCGGCACCTATGCGATGGAGGCTGTGGCACGGCAATTTGGCCAGGGCCGGGCGCTGATCGTGCGAAACGGCTGGTTTTCATACCGTTGGACCCAGATTTTTGAGGCAGGCGGCTTTGCCAAGGACACCACCGTTGTAATGGCGCGGGCCGCTGGCAATGGCGCACAATCGCCCTTTGCCCCGCCGCCGATTGAGGATGTGGTGGCCAAGATCCACGAGGCAAAACCCGATGCGGTCTTTGCCCCGCATGTCGAGACCTCAAGCGGCATCATCCTGCCGGATGGTTACATCGCCGCGATGGCGGCCGCGGCGCATGAGGTCGGCGCGCTGATGGTGTTGGATTGCATCGCCTCGGGCTGCATCTGGGTCGATATGGCCGCCCTTGGGGTGGATGTCGTGATTTCGGCCCCGCAAAAGGGCTGGTCGGCTTCGCCCGCGGTGGGCGTGGTCGTGATGGGGCCCCGCGCCGAGGCCCGCTTGGCCGAGACGACCTCGAACAGCTTTGCCATTGATTTGAAGAAATGGCGTTCGATTATGGAGGCCTATGAAAAAGGCGGTCACGCCTATCATGCCACCATGCCAACCGATGCCATCGTGGGCTTTCATGCCGCGATGAAAGAAACCCAAGCCATGGGGTTTGAGGCCGCAAAGGCCGCGCAATGGGCGCTGGGCCGGGCGGTTCGGGGGCTGTTGGAGGCCAAGGGCGTGGTTTCGGTTGCGGCGGACGGATTTCAGGCGCCGGGGGTGGTGGTCAGCTTCACCGCCGACGCAGATGTACAAAATGGAAGCAAGTTCAAAGCCTTGGGCTATCAGATTGCCGCAGGGGTGCCGTTGCAGGTGGGCGAAGGCGCCGAGTTCCGCACCTTCCGGCTGGGGCTTTTCGGTCTGGACAAGCTGAAAGATGTCGATGGCACGGTGGCGCGGCTAAAAACGGCGGTCGATCAGGTTTTGTGATGCCGCTTCGGGCGCCTTCGGCTTCTTGTCGCAGGCGCCCAACCACAAATGGCGAAGCCGACGAAAACGTCAGCGCACGCCAAGCCCCGCCTTCATCAAGGTCTTGCGGACCGGGCCAAGCGAGTAAAGCGCGTTCAGCGCCCCGGCCCTGAGATCGCGCAGGAAAGGCTCCCCTAGCATCGAGGTGCGGTTCAAAAGGTCGATGCCCGCGAGCCGCGCCTTGACCTCCAGATGGCGTTTTTCTTCAAAGCGTTTCAGCATTTCAGCGCTGCCCAGATCGGCGGGGCGGGCCACGGCCAGCTCCAAAAGCGCAGAGAGATCTGCCAGCGACATGTTCAACCCCTGCGCCCCGATGGGCGGCATGACATGCGCCGCCTCTGCTATCAGGGCCACGCGGGTCGCCACCATGTGATCGGCGACTTGTGTGATGATTGGCCAGACAGTGCGGGCCGAATCCAGACGAAGCGGCCCAAGGATGCCACAAGAGCGTTCGTTAAGGGCGGCCTCGAACTCGGGCACGGGCAGGGCGGCCAAGCGTGCCACCTCGGGGCCGGTTTCCATCCAGACAATGGCCGAGGCGGGTTGGCCGTCGCGGTCGGGCAGTGGCACCAGCGTAAAGGGGCCGCCCGAGCGGTGGATTTCGGTCGAGACATTGCCATGCGGGATCGTATGGCTGACGGCAAAGGCCAGCGCCTTTTGGCCGTAGCGTGTTGTTTTCACGGAAATTCCGGCCTGTTCGCGCACGGTGGAATGTCGTCCGTCAGCGGCGATGATAAGCCGTGCGGCGATACGGCGGCCATCGGAAAGGCTGGCCAGCGCCTCGGCCTCGCGCAGCGTCACGCGGGCAGTTGCGGTGCCGGGCAGAAAGGTGACGTTCGGCAATTCGGCTAGCCGCGCCACCATTTCCCGCCGCAAAAGCCAATTGGGCAGGTTCCAGCCAAAGGGCTGGTCCGAGATTTCGGCCGCATCGAAATCCTTGATGACGCGGGGCTCTGACACCGGGCCGCCTGCATCTATGATCCGCATGATCTGCAAGGGGGCGGCAAAGGGAGAAAGGCGCGACCAAAGACCGGCGGCCTGCAACACGGGGATCGAAGGGTGCAAAAACGCGGTCGAGCGATGATCGGCGCCGTCGGCATCCCGATCGGTGATCGGGGGGGTGGGATCGGTGCAGATCACCGAAAACCCGGCCGTGCCAAAGGCCGCCGCAGCGGTCAGCCCGGCGACGCCGCCACCCGAGACAAGGATATCGGTCTTGATACGGTCCATCTGCGGCCCCCTTTTGCCTGCTGCAATCTAGGGGGCGGCGACGGGAAAGCGAAGGGGCAAGGTGTCACGGGGGCGCGCGGGATTGCCGGAAGATCAGCCCGCGATGACCCGCCAGCTATCGGCGTAGCGATATTCCTCAAGGTTTGGCGTCGCGCCAATGCGGTCAACCACGGCGAAAAGGCCGGGGGCATGGAGCGGGGTCAGCACGCCATGCCAGGTGCCCCGGTGCAGGTTGATGCCTTGGGTGCCGTTGGTCAGAAAGGCCTGCGGCGTGCCGGGGGTGCCGCCGACATCCGGGGCGACGATAACCAAAAAGGGATGCTGGCTGAGCGGCAGAAAGGCTTGGGAACCTTCGGGATGGCGTTCAACGAGAGAGAAGTCATAGGGCAGGGCGCGAGGTTTGGCATTGAACACCGAAATCCCCGCCCGGCCTTGCGCGCCGAAGTAGAGCCGCGCGCGGTCATGATGGCGCTGGCACAGGCCTTCGTTGATAAGGCGAAAATCGCCCGTGGCCTCCAGCACATCGCCAAAGGCGGCAAAGGCGGCGGCGGTCAGGGTCTGGGCCGTGATTTCGTGCATGTTGGGCCTTTCGCCTCAGACCAACCCCGGGGGCGCGTTACCCCCCGGAGCCCCGAGGATATTTGGGCAGAGTGGATGGGATCAGCGGCTGGGGCGATAGGCCCCCGGGCCGCGCAAGATGGCGTGGCGGTTGACATCTTTGTACAGCAGATAGCGGAAGCGGCCCGGCCCTGCGGCATAGCAGGCTTGCGGGCAATAGGCGCGCAGCCACATGAAATCGCCTGCCTCCACCTCAACCCAATCTTGATTGAGTTTGTAGACCGCCTTGCCTTCCAGCACATAAAGCCCGTGTTCCATGACATGGGTTTCTTCAAACGGGATCACGCCGCCGGGTTGAAAGGTGACGATGTTTACATGGGCGTCGTGGCGAAGGTCTTCGGGATCGGCAAAGCGGGTTGTGCCCCAGCGCTCGTTGGTGTCGGGCATCCAACGGATCGGGACATCGCGCTCATTGGTGATGATG
>Ga0255097_1000091_pt1 | contig 61050 bp, 47 predicted proteins | sample Colum_Atlam_RepB_2_FD_188436 | JGI IMG/M metagenome (GOLD analysis project Ga0255097, IMG submission 188436) | Freshwater microbial communities from Columbia River, Oregon, United States - Colum_Atlam_RepB_8d | ecosystem: Environmental > Aquatic > Freshwater > River | place: USA: Oregon...
GGATCGGTTAACGCCAGACCAGGTATATTTTGATTCGCTGCCATTACCCATGGCGGCATAAACCGATGGACGTGATTCACTTATGAATCGGGTTTGGTTGTCCAGATAAGCGGAGCCACCTCTGCCTTCGTCCTGAATGCGCCCCAGGGCATCGCCGCCCTGACGCACGCCGCAGTCCAGCAGCACGCGGCCGAGGGCGGGAGAGTCGAGCAGATGGCACGAGCCTGTAACTTCCTGTGCTGCGCCGTGAAAAGTAATGGTAGCCACGAGAGTACTCCTGAGTGGTGCTGCGGGTTCAATCCTTGCTGGGTGTGCCCGGACTGTCGGCCAGACCAGCGGCAGCCTTTGGCTGCGCGCTGAACAGAATATCTGCATACCAGGCCTGCAACGCAGCGCCTGTATTGTCGGTGTCGGTCATGATGGCGACAGCGTCGATGCGGTCGAGTTCTTCACCGAAGGCAGCAAACCAGTCGGCACGAATGTCCCGTGAATGCCATTGCCATTGCCCGGCCAGGTCGTCGCCGGAGTCCACAGCGATCATCTGCGTGTCGATGCCTGCCAGCGGGCTCGTCCACCGCGTGCCCACCGGTTGCGAATTGGACCATACATAGTTGAGGACCCTGGCGCGCCAGAAGGTCAGGCCGCCATTGCGCACCACATAGACCCGTGCCGGAAAATCGTCGCCATCATGGCTGCGCTCGTTGATGTCGGTGCCCAGTGTGCGGTCGATGCGCCAGCGCCATTGCAGGTAAGGCGTTCTGTTCAGATCAATGTTGCGGCGCTGGTACAGGGCGCTGGCACTGTCGTCTGCCCGTGCGCGCACCACCCGTTTGCCGTCCAGCAGAACGCCGCGATATTCCGTGGTGGTTGAGAAGATGCGATCTTCCCAGTGCAACATGTCTATGGCATTGAACACTGCCTCATCCTGGGCGAGAACTCCCTGTGTGAACAGCCCGAGGGCGGCGCTCGCTATGGCTTTTGACAATGGCTTCATTTAGGCTTTGGCGCAGTTCAGAAAGTGTTTGAACAGTAGCAGCAAACCTTCCTTCAAGACAAATTCCGGTAGCGTGAGCCATGAATGACAACAAGAACAACAAGCATGAAACATCGCTCGACAAGGTGGCAGGCAATGGTCTGCTGAGCAGACGTCACCTGCTGGGTCTCAGTCTCGCCGGCGCTGGTGCGGCCGTGGCCGGCAATGTGCTGGGTGCGGAAGCTCCCGCGCTGAGTATGCCCGCCTGGTCCCGCAGTCCTGGCCGCGGGCCGTCGGAGTACGGCAATCCGTCGACATTCGCTGCAGGCATCAAGCGCCTGGCGCCGCCGCCCAACGCGACGCTGCCTGGTGGAGGTGCCTCGCGCACGCCGCTGCACCTGCTGCAGGGCATCATCACGCCGAACTCGCTGCATTTCGAACGCCACCATGCGGGTGTCCCCGACATCGATCCTGCGCAACATCGCCTTGTCATCAACGGGCTGGTGCGCCAGCCGCTGATGTTCAGCTACGAAGATCTGCTCGCCTATCCCATGGAAAGCCGCATCCTGTTCCTGGAGTGCTCCGGCAACAGTGGCGGAGCAGCCGGACCCACGGCGGCAGACACCAGTGCCGGCGGGCTGCATGGTCTGCTGTCCTGTGCCGAGTGGACAGGCGTTCGATTGTCCACTCTGCTGGACGAAGCCGGTGTGCTGCCAGAGGCCAGCTGGGTCAGCTCGACGGGAGCCGATGGAGCCAGCCTCGGTCGCTCGATCCCTCTGAACAAGGCCCTGCGCGATGTCTTCATCGCCCTGTACCAGAATGGTGAACCGATCAGGCCGGAGCAGGGCTACCCCATGCGCCTGTTCGTGCCAGGCTGGGAAGGCAATGTCAGCGTCAAGTGGCTGACCCAGATCAAGCTCACCGACATGGCGGCCAATTTCAAGGACGAGACCTCGCGTTACACCGAGCTGCTCCCTGACGGCAAGGCACTGCAGTTCACGTTCCCGATGGGCACCAAGTCTGTCATCACCTCGCCTTCCGGGCAGATGACGCTGCGGCGGCAGGGCATTCACGAGATTACCGGGCTGGCCTGGTCGGGCCGCGGCGCGATTCGGCGCGTGGAAGTCTCTGCCGATGGCGGGCGCAGCTGGGCGGATGCCCATCTCGAACCGAATCAGCTGGAACTGGCGCTGGCACGCTTCCGCCTGCCCTGGCTCTGGGAGGGTGGGCCCGCCGTGCTGCAAAGCCGGGCCACCGACTCTGCGGGCAATGTGCAGCCCACCCGCGACGTGTTCCTGAACACCTACAGCCCTGCCAATCGCTACCACTTCAATGGCATTCAGAGCTGGGCAGTGTCTGCCCAGGGCGAGGTGAAAAATGTCTACGCCTGATCTGAAATCATTAGTGCTTGCCGGCACCATCGGTGCGGTGTTGTCAGTGTCTTCCCTCGTGCTCGCCGCTGACGCTCCAGTGCGCCTCGGCACACCTGTCACAGAGGCACAACTGTCGGAGATTGACCTCATCGTGATGCCCGATGGCAAAGGGCTGCCAGCGGGTTCGGGCACTGCCGCCCAGGGGCAGGCGGTGTACGACCAGCAATGCGCAGCCTGTCACGGCGCGCTGGGGGAAGGCACGCAGGGCGTTCCGGCTCTGGCTGGCGGCGCATTGACGGGCACGCCCATCCTGATGACAGCGGGCAGCTACTGGCCCCATGCGTCCACCCTGTATGACTACATCCGTCGCGCCATGCCCCCCACGGCGCCCAAGTCCCTCAGCAACACCGAGGTCTATCAGGTCGTGGCCTATGTGCTGCATCTGAGCGGTATTGTCGAACGCGACTTCGTGCTGGACGCCAGCAGCCTTCCCCAGGTGCAGATGCCCAATCGCGATGGCTTCGTCGATCGCAGTCAGGAACAGTGAGTCCCCTCGTCCCGGCGACACCGCAGCTGCGCGATCCAGAATTGTTTCGCGAACTCGGCTGCATCGACGGGGCGTGGGTGTCTGCCGACTCCGGCGCCACCATCGCCATTCACAATCCCGCAGATGCTTCCCTGCTGGGCCACGTGCCCCGCATGGGAGCTGTCGAGACTGATCGCGCCGTCGCCGCCGCCGGGCGGGCCTTGCCTGCCTGGCGTGGGCTGACTGCCGGTTCGCGGGCACGCCTGCTGCGTGACTGGTTCAACCTGATCATGGCCCACCAGGAAGACCTGGCGCGGCTGATGACACTGGAGCAGGGCAAGCCCCTCGCCGAAGCCCGCAACGAGATTGCCTATGCCGCCTCCTTCATCGAGTGGTTCGCGGAAGAAGGCAAGCGCGTCTACGGGGATACGATTCCGGGGCATCAGACCGACAAACGCATCCTTGTGATCCGGCAGCCAGTTGGCGTTACCGCCGCCATCACGCCCTGGAACTTCCCCGCCGCCATGCTCACCCGCAAGGCCGGAGCCGCATTGGCCGCCGGTTGCACCATGGTGGCCAAGCCGGCCTCGCAGACCCCGTTCTCGGCACTGGCACTGGTGGCCCTGGCGCAGCGTGCCGGCATCCCGGCCGGTGTGCTCAACATTGTGACCGGCGATGCAGCCGCCATAGGCAGCGCACTGTGCAGCAATCCCACCGTGCGCAAACTGTCGTTTACCGGTTCGACGGAAGTCGGGCGGAAACTACTGGCGCAATGCGCGCGGGACATCAAGAAGGTTTCTCTGGAGCTGGGTGGCAACGCGCCCTTCATCGTCTTCGACGACGCCGATCTGGACGCTGCCGTGCAGGGCGCCCTGGTGGCCAAGTTTCGCAACAATGGTCAAACCTGCGTCTGTGCCAATCGCTTCTACATACACAACTCGGTGTATGACGCGTTTGCGCGCAAGCTGACTTCTGCGATCGAAGCGCTGGTGCCGGGCAACGGACTGCACGAAGGAGTGACTACAGGGCCCCTGATCAATGCGGCGGCGGTGAACAAAGTACAGGAACACGTTGCTGACGCCCTGGCCCGTGGTGCCACTGTTGCCACAGGGGGCATGTCCCACAGGCTGGGCGGGAATTTCTATCAGCCGACGGTGCTGCTGGAGGTTGCTCACGACACGCAACTGACACAGGAAGAGACGTTCGGACCCATCGCGGCTCTGCTGCGATTCGATACAGAAGAGGAAGTCCTGACCCTTGCCAACAACACTGCCTTTGGCCTCGCCTCCTATCTGTACACACGTGACATCGGGCGCGTATTCAGAATCAGCGAAGCGCTGGAATGTGGCATGGTCGGCGTGAATACCGGATCTATTTCCACAGAAGTGGCACCTTTTGGAGGCATCAAGGCATCCGGGCTCGGCCGCGAAGGCTCCAGATACGGCATCAACGATTATCTTGAAATGAAATACATCTGCCTCTCTATTCTGTGAGGCCTGCTCCCGACTGATTGCTCTTCAACACCTTGGTTCGGCAGATCGCGCTTGCGTGGCCGTTCAGCAACTACCGTACTGTGGACACACTGCGTGCCTTCACAACAGTAGATGCGGCTTACAACTTCAGCGAGGACGCAGCCCTGGGCGGCATGGAATCGATCATGTACGCCCCGTGAGGCTGGTTGGCTCTTGGCCAACTGGCTGGTTGCAAGGCGCCGGCGGTGCAGACACCAAACCCCTGACCTGCAATCTCGCGGGCAGACCGAACATGGCCTGTGCTAGTATCCCGGCTTTTTGAAGTCCCGGTAACGCAACGTGAATAACAATAAATCCCTGAGTGGGCGGTTTTCCCGCCTTGCATTGAGCGCATTTGCGCTGTTCGCCGCCTCTTCGGCCTCGCTTGGTCAGGACGCAGAAATCCCTCCGCCTGCCTTGCCGTACTTCGAGCAGACTGTCGCCGACATCACCCTGGACGGCGTTCCCGACGAGGCCATCTGGCAACAGGTGGCGCCCTTCGATGGCATGCGCGTCATCCGCCCCGATACACTGGCCACGCCCTCGCTGCAGACACAGACCCGCTTCCTCTACACCGAGCGTGGCCTGTATGTGGCAGTGCACAACGAGCAGGCGCCCGAGACGCTGATCGCGCGCATGAGTTCCCGCGATCAGGATCTGGAACGGGATGCCTTCGTGCTTGGGCTGGACCCGTCGGGCAGTGGTCTGTATGGCTATCTGTTGCAGATCAATCTGGGCGACACCCTGAACGATGGCACCATCCTGCCTGAGCGGCAGATCAATCTGCAGTGGGATGGCCCTTGGAACGCACGCACCGCCGTGAGCGCCGATGGCTGGACAGCCGAAATCTATGTGCCCTGGTCCATGATGAGCCTGCCCGCGGCAGGGCAGGAGCGGACGCTTGGCATCTACACCGAGCGGCGCATAGCCCAGACCAATGAGACCTGGTCGATGCCCGCGCTGCCTGATACGGCCCCGGGCTTTCTGTCGGCATTCAGCCGTGTGACTGTGCGGGGCATTGCGCCGCGCCAGCAGCTGACCTGGTATCCCTTCGTCGCCAGCAATTTCGACAACGCCAGTAACGAGCGGGATTCCCGGGTCGGCACCGACATCTACTGGCGGCCCTCGTCCAACCTGCAGCTGGCGGCCACGTTGAACCCGGACTTCGGGTCGGTGGAGTCTGACGACGTCATCGTCAACCTGGATGCCTTCGAAACCTACTATGCCGAGAAGCGCCCCTTTTTCCTGGAGGGGCAGGAAATCTTCATTACCTCGCCCCGCGCCGGGGATGATGGCGGCCCCAGCAATGCCGGGCCGCGTGGCACCGGCGCCCGCGGCCAGCCCACCACCATGCTCAATACGCGGCGCATCGGCGCGACGCCTGACTATGTGCTGCCCGCCGGCGCCACGGTGGATGCCGTCGACCTCGGCCGTCCTGCGGACCTGCTGGGCGCGGTGAAACTGACTGGTCAGTCGGGCAATCTGCGTTACGGCGCCTTCCTCGCCGCCGAAGATGACAGCCAGGTGCGCGGCCTGGATCGCACCGGCAACGCCATCGTCGCCCAGGCTGCTGGCCGCGAGTTTCTGGTGGGGCGACTGCTGTACGAGGACACCTCCGGCGGAGGCCGCCGCGCAATTGGCTGGATGAACACGCAGCTGCAGTCCGATATTGCCGACGCCTCGGTTAACGGAGTGGACTTGCACTACTTCTCGGCCGACACCCGCTGGCTGTTCGATGGCCAGTTGCTGCACAGCGATGTTGCCGGCGAGACCGGCAACGGAATGTTCCTGGACATGAGCTATCTGCCCGACCGCGGCCGCCAGCACCGCTTCGGGGCGGAGTATCTTGACGAGACGCTGGACATCGACGACTTCGGATTCTGGCGCCGCAATGACAGCATCGGTGTGGAGTATCAGTACAAGGTCACCGAATCCGATCTGCCGAATTTCCGCAGCCGCACCCGCAGTGGCATCCTGCGCTATTACTGGAACGCGAAGGGCGAAGGCATCCGCGCCGGCATCTACACCGACCAGGACTGGGTGTTCAACAACAACCACAGCCTCGGCCTGAGCATGAACTACTTCCCGCGTCGCGTGGACGACGAGCTGAGCCGTGGCAATGGCACCTTCAAGATTCCCGAACGCTGGGACGGGCGCCTGAGCTGGACCAGTGACCGCGCCCGGGCCGTGAGTCTGCGCGGCGCGCTCAACATGCAGCAGGAGTACCTGGGCGTGCGCCGGTTGACGGCGTCGGCGGGGGTGGTGTGGCGTCCGGCCGACCGCTTCTCGCTGCAGATGGATGTGGACCGCGTGGACCGCGAAGGCTGGCTGGTCAATCGTGGCGGCGGCCGCATCAATTCCTACGAGACCAAGGAGTGGGCACCGAAGGTGGCCATGGAGTATTTCGTCAGTGCCAAGCAGCAGTTCCGCGTGTCCATGCAGTGGGCCGGTATCGACGCCAATGCGGATGAGTTCTACCGCATCCGCACCGGTCGGCTCGATACCATGGAGCAACTGCTGCCACCGGCGGGGCCGACCCAGGACTTCATCATCAGCCGGCTGAGTTTCCAGGCCCGCTATCGATGGGAGATTGCGCCTTTGTCAGATCTGTTCGTGGTGTACACACGCGGCAGCAATCTGCCCCGGGATTTCGAAGGCGATACCCACACGCTGTTCACGGAAGCCTGGAACGAGAAAATCATCGACACCTGGGCGATCAAGTTGCGGTATCGGATCGACAGTTAGCGAGTGTCTGCGAAATGCACTGCGCCAGTGCGGCGCGTCAGGCGGCGGGGAGGCCGGCGCTCCGGGCTGCGGCTGACCTGCGCTGCTCCGCAGTGCCCTCTCTCCACAAAATGCCTCAGGTCATTTTGTTGCGCTCGGCGCTGGTCTTTCATGCCGCTGCCCGGAGCGCCGGCCTCCCCGCCGCCTGACGCGCTGTCCAGAAATGTGCCGCCTTCCTGTCCCTTTACCTGGCACTCGCTTTTTGTGAGGAGAATGCTCCGAGTGGACTTTCCCGCTGCGCTTCTCTAGGCTTGGTCCCAGTCAAAATTAAAAGCCCACAGGAGACGAACATGCGCTTTCCCGCGACCATGCTGTTGTGTCTGGCCACCCTGGCCAGCCTTCCCGCCGTGTATGCCCAGGACCACGAGACGGTGCCTGACCCGGAAGAGTTCAACACTCCCATTCCGCTGTACACCGTGGCCCTGGGGGATCACACCTATCCCATCTCGACCCGCAATGCCGAGGCCCAGGCTTTCTTCGATCAGGGCTTCCAGATGATGTACTCCTTCACCAAGGTCGATGCCGCGCGTTCGTTCCGGGAAGCCCAGCGTCTGGACCCTGACTGTGCCATCTGTTACTGGGGCGAAGCCTGGGCCTGGGGTTCGTATCTGAACGGCCCGATGCCGGCGGAAGACTCACCCCGCGCCTATGCGGCGATGCGGGAAGCTCTGCGTCGTCTGGACAAGGCGACCGAGAAGGAGGCCGACCTGATCATGGCCATGACGCAGCGCTATGTGGCCAATTTCTCGGCCGAGCGCCGCATGGAGCAGGAGCGCGCCTACGCTGATGCCATGGCGGTCGTTGCCGAGAAATACCCCGATGACCTGGACATTGTCACGCTTTATGCCGACTCATTGTTCCTGCTGGAGCCACGCCGTGGCACCCGCGATCTGGACGATCCGAACGTCATCCGCCTGCACAATGTGCTCACCAGCGTGCTGGATCGCGACATCACCCACGTTGGCGCCTGCCACCTCTACGTGCATGCCACGGAGTCCACCACCAATCCCGGCCTCGCGGAAGCCTGTTCCGAGTTCCTCGGCAATGCAATCCCCGGCGCCAGTCACATCAACCATATGCCCAGCCACACCTGGAACGAGATCGGCCGCTGGAATGATTCTGTCCGCGCCAACATCCAGGCGTGGCACTCCGACCAGAAGGCTGCAGTGGGCGAAGGCTTCGCCATCTACCCGATGCACAATCTGGCGATGCTGCTGTTCGCGGCCAGCATGGACGGGCAGGGCGCGATCGCCATCCAGGCTGCCAAGGATTACGACAAGTTGATGAACAGTTCCATTTACCACGTCCTGACTCTGGTGCGCTTCGGCCGCTTCGACGAAGTTGCTGCGGTCAGCAAGCGTCCCGAGAACAGTGACTTTGATGGCGGGTCCTGGGACTTTGCGCAGGGCTACGCGGCCCTGAAGATGGGCGACACCATGACCGCCCGCGAGTATCTGGCGAAGCTGGATCAGCTGGCCGCGGATACCACTGACAATTACCGCTTCCACGACGGCAACAATCTGCTGGAGGTGCTGGTGGGCATTCTGGATGGCGAGATTGCCTGGAGCACCGGCGACATGGCCAGTGCCATCGAGGCCTTCGAGCACGCCACCGCCGCCTACAACGCGATCATCTATGACGAGCCCGAGCCCTATCCGTTCTCCGCCAAGCACTGGCTGGGCGCGGCCTACATTGAGGTGGGCGAATACGACAAGGCCATTACGCTGTACGAGGAAGACCTGCGTGAGCACCCCCACAATGGCTGGGCGCTTTACGGCATCAAGCAGGCGCTGGCCGCGCAGGGCAAGGTGGATGAGGAGATCGACAAGCGCTTTGAGGAGGCTTGGGGGCGTTCCGATACCTGGATTCTGGGATCGAAGTTCTGAGGTGATTGCGCGTTGGCGTGGTGGTACAGGCTGGGGCCGGGAGGCGGGGCTTGCCTTTGTGGACACGCCGTAAACCCATCCATGGGGGCTCGGCTGCCGCCGTCCTGGCGGCAGACGGTCCACAAAGGCAAGCCCCGCCTCCCGACTCCAGCCCGTGCCGCGCGACGCATTCGCGCAGTCACCTCGTACTTCATGGGGGTTCGCGGAGGCGCTGCGGCCATTGATTGACCATCTGACCCCATGTGGGAGCGGGCCTGCCCGCGAACTGCCGCTCCGCCTCTTCCCTGGAGGGGGAGGTCCGACCGAATGGGTTGGTGTGAATAGGGGGCGAGTGGCGTGAACGAGCAGTGAGTGTGTCGCGGGCGGTCAGGCTGGACCGTCAGCCGCCTGGACGGCGGCTGCCGAGCCCCCATGGATGGGTTCACGGCGTGTCCAGCAGGACCGCCCGCGACACGCTCAGTGCGTCATCAGGGCACTGAAAATCACCCCACCTTTGGCACAGTAATTACGATCTCCCCCTCCGACCTCTCCGTCTTCATGCCTTTCGCATCCACCGGCTCCCCAAGTTCGATCGCGCGCGAGAATTGACTCACGCTGGTGCTGTTGGTCTGCAGGCCGCCCCGATTGTCCTGCTGGCTGGTGCGGATCTCAGCCGAGATCGACAGGGTCGAATCCTCCAGCGCCGTCGACAGTTCCACGTCGCTGCCCTCAGCGAGCGTGATGACCACGCGGAACTCCGTGTCCGACTCCTCCACCGCAATGTCTGGCTGACTGAAGGCTGCTGAGAAACCGCCGCTGCTGTTCATGTTGTTGAAAAGCTGATCCATCTGCGACTGCATCTGTTGCAGCCGCGCAAACGGGTCGCTGCCGAACACGCTGGCGCCGAAGGGGTCGAAGGCGGGGTCGAACAGCGAAGTGGGCGCATTGGCGCGAGTCTGCTGATCGGCCATGTTTTCCAGTTCTTCCAGCAGAGCAGAGTTGGCGGAAGGCTCGTCGCCGCGCAATGCCTGCAGCTCGGCGCTCAGGCGCGCATGTGACCAGCCGAAGGCGGCAAGGGTGATGACAAGAACGGCGGTGAGTCCGGCAATCAGCAGAGTTCTTGTGTCTTTCATGGCTCGTCTCTCGTGTCAGTGTGTCAATAACGGCGCGGGCGCGTGGCGCCGGTGGCGAGGAAGCTTATAAGGACCAGCATGAAATTTTTCAAGTTCTGCTGTTGGGCATCGATCCTGGAGCCGGGGCGGGTCAGACATTGCCGGACACGCCGTAAACCCATCCTTGGGGGCTCGGCTGCCGCAGTCCGACCGCCATGGATGGCGGAAGTGCCGGTTTTGCAGGAGCAAAAACCGTCCTGGCGGCAGACGGTCCGGCAATGCCTGACCCGCCCCGGCTCTCAGCGCAGTGCCAGGCTGCAGTACTTGAGTGGGTGAGGAAGAGCGTTCGCGGGCAGGGCCCGCTCCCACACCAGGTCCTTCTGGCCCACTATCCCACAGTCCCACAGTCCCAGAGTCCCACAGTCCCAGAGTCCCAGAGTTCCAGAGTTCCATAGTTCAAAAAATCCTCAATCCTCAGCCCTACCTCCTCACTCCACGGCAGTGGCGCGATGCAGCCATGGGCGCGGTGGGGGCCAGTTCTGGACCGTCTGCCGCCAGGACGGCGGCAGCCGAGCCCCCATGGATGGGTTCACGGCGTGTCCAGAACTGGCCCCCACCGCGCCCATGGCGTGATCAAGCGACTACCGCTCCACCGTATAGGTGATATCGAGACTCTGCGTACTCCCCGACTTCGCCTCCAGCTTCACCCGCTCCGACAAGGTGTAATCCACCGCCAGCGTTGACTCCGTCTCGAACAGGCCGATGCCGTACTGGATGAAGATGCGTGGTGTCAGATACTTGCCCAGCGTCAGGCTGCTGTTGGCCACGTCGCCCGTGCTGGTGATGGCCAGTGTGTCCAGGCCCAATTGGCTGCGGATCTGGTTGGTCAGGTTCTGGCCCTGATTGATACCCAGTGTGGTGATGGCGCCGACAAGCGCGTTGCTGTCCTGACTGCCCACCTCCGCCAGAGGTCGGCCGGTGAGCATCACCGCGATGATGTCGCCGTCCGGCAATGTCGGGGTCGAGAACAGCTGGCTGCGGATATTGCGCAGAGTGCCGTTCATCTGGACGCCCACTTTCACGTCATCTGTCTCGCGAGTGGCGCGGATATCCAGCGCGGGGTTGTCGTAGCTGCCAAAGAACAGCAGCTTGCCGTGCTCGATGTTCAAGGTGCGCCCATACGTCTGGTAGCTGCCCTCGGTGACTGTCAGCTCGCCATAGGTCAGCGGGGCGCCCGTGGCGCGCTGGGTGATTTCCAGAGCGCCGCTCAGGTCAGCGTCCAGGCCCCAACCTGAAAAGTGCACGTCTTCGCCCAGCTGCAGGGAAATCTGCGCCGTCAGCGGCAGGCCGTCCAAGCTGCTGAGACGGGTCTCGGCGGCATTGCGCACATCCGGGCCGTCGGTGGGCTGGACGACGAGCACTGTGTCGGCCGACACGTCGATGGCCGATTCCGGCAGGCTGGTGATCGCCACATCCATCAGGGGCAGGGCCAGCGTGCCCGTGATGTCCACGCCCTGCGCGTTGGCATTCACGGTCAGGTCGGGCGTGATGGTCATGTGCAGTTCGGGTCGCTCCACAAGGGTGAAGTCCTTTCCCTGCAGGGTCAGGTGCAGCTGGCGTTCTTCGCTCAGAGGAGCATCGATGTCACTGAAGAATGTCAGCGTCCCCGTGCCTGAAGTGGCCTGTCCTTGAATGGCCAGGCGCTCCCGGTTGTCGCTGAGCAGATTGGCGCTCAGATCCTGCAATTGCAGGCCGAGAGCAGGCACCTGCAGCGCGCCGTCGAGCAGCGTCAGCGTTCCGCCCAGATGGGGGTCATTCAGTGTGCCGCCGAGGATGGCGAGTCCGGAAAGGCGTCCTTGCACCTGCGTCAGCGCAGGCACCAGTGCCTCCACCCACTCCAGGGCATCGAACTGCAGTTCGACCTGGCCATCCAGCGCACCGCTGGGCGCAATGTTCAGACGCGTGCGTGCTGTGCCCTGCAATCCAGTGCCACCGCTACCGGCAGGCTGCGCAAATTCCAGCATGCTGCTGGCGCTCCAGGCCAGATTCTCGCGCCGCGCATCCACCGTTGCCGTGCGCAATTCGAAGCGGCGCAGGGCCACCGGCGCCGGCGCGCTTTCGGAGGCGTCTTCGGCCGCAGACGCAATCTCCAGTGCGCCAGCGTCGATACTCAGGGCAACGCTCAGCGCCATGTCCTCCAGTGCCGCGCCCGGTTGCCCACTGGCCTGTACCGTTGCATTGAGGCGCCCGCTGGCCTGGGTGCCGGCAGGCAACGCGGGCAGCCAGCGCGGACCACTGGCATCAGGTTGAGCATTGAAGCGCTCCAGGTTGAAGCCACGCAGGGTCGCGTTGGCCAGCAATGCGCCAGAGTCCGTCTGCGCGGCGTCCATGCACAAAGTGCTGCCTGTCTGCTCCCAGCAATGGGCGCCCAGGGTGAACTGTTCTGCCGACCAGGCCAGTGCCGCAGGTTGAACAAGACGCCACAGGCCCAGCTCGCTGTCCAGACTGCCGCGCTCAAGCGCGCCCTGCCAGCGCAGTGTTTCGCCACTGGCCAACCCGGCAAAGGCTCCTGAGAAGGCAAGGTCGGCCTGCAGCTGGCTGCTGTCCAGCACCAGGCTCAGGCGGTGCGAGTCCGCGACGCCTTCCCCGCGCAGCACAACGCTGCTGGCAGCCAGGCTGCCTGACTGCAAGTCACTGGCATTCAGCTCGACGGTATTGACGCCGTTTTCATAGCGACCTTCTCCCTGCAACCGGGCGATGCGGGTCTCGCCAAGGCGCAGGGCGGCACCGGTGGCGGTCAGAGTCAGCTGTGGGGCAGCGGCGGTGCCGGCAATCTGCGCGGCGGCGGAGATGCTGCCATCCAGCAGCGGAGAAAGGGCACTGAGCTGCGGAGCCTCCAGCACGGCGCGCAGCGCCAGTGTGTCGGCCCATTCACCCTCCAGCTGCAGTGTGTTCGGTCCACTGCGAAGACGCAGCGCGTTGAGAGACAAGCCCGCGTTGGAATAAGACACGGCCCCGCCGCCGCTCAGCGGATAGTCGTTCAGACAGCCTTCCAGCGAATCGATCACCAGATCCACGCCAAGAGCCCCGTCCTGAACGTTCAAGACAATATTGCCCGTACTGGCAAGTTCACCCGGCAGCACGCCTTCGGGCAACAGCGCCGCGTAACGACTGACGTCAGTCTCTCGCAATGTGTAGGTGAGCGCAGCGCGCAGTCCGGAGTTCCACTCCAGATCGCCGGTGGTGCTCAGGCTGCCAGTGGCGGTGCTGGCGCTGAGCTGGTCGATCTGCAGCGTCGAGCCGGACAGCAGGGCGTTCCAGCGCAGTGCCAGATCACTCATTGCCACTGTCCCCTGGCTGTCCTGCACCAGCAGCGCGCCAAGCCCGCTGATCTGCAGCGCGTCGAACCAGCCGTTGGTACTGATCTCGGCGTCGCGAATCTGCAGGGAGACGTCGCTGCCGGGCGCCAGTCCAGCCAGAGACTGGCTGCTGAACGTGTGCGTCAGCCCCAGGCTCCCTCCGGTGCCACCCCGCAGCAGGTTGAGGACAATGCTGCCCTGGGAGTCGACCTGCAGCGGGCTGTGCAGCACATGGGCAAGGCCAAGAGTGCCGAGATTGCCATTGAGGGTCAGACTTCCGGCGGGCTGCGCCAGCCCTTCGCCGAGGTCGATGGCGTAGTGCCAGTCCAGTGCGCTGCGCAGACTGACAGTGCCGCTCAGATCGGCCTGCAGCGAGCCACTGGCGCGCAGTGGGGCAGCTTGCAGACTCAGGTCGGTGATGTTGAGCGCCGTGCCGTCCAGACTGGCGGTCAGCGCCATGTGTTCGATCTGCTGCACTTGCCCATCCACGGTCAGCGTGGCCTGGTCCAGCGTGAACGCCATCAGATTCAGCGCCATGGGCAGGGGCAGCACTGCGGCAAAGGGGTCTGTGCCCAGGGGGGCGGTCGCCGGGCCGGGGGCGCTGGTCCAGTCCACGAGCAGCCCCTGCAAGTGCAGACTGTCCAGCACGAAGGTGCCAGAGAGCAGACTGAAAGGGTTCCAGCGTGCTTCGAGGCTGGCTATACGAAAGCTGTTGCCGTCCAGCGTCAGCTGTAGATCCCTGGCCTGCATGCCTCGCAGCAGCGTGCCGGCGCTGGAGCCGACGTCAATCTCCAGGCCTGGGTCTCCGGCAAGTGCCCAGACTCTGGCCACTGCCCAGCGGCTCCCGGCGTTGGTACTGACCAGCGCGGCGAGCGTGCCCAACGTCAGCAGCACCAGCGCTGCCAGCGAAGCAAATGCAATGAGTGTGCGGCGTACAAGCGGGCTCACAGGTCTGGCCCCATGGTGATGTGCAGGCGGAAGCTGCCGCCATCCAGCCCTTTGGCGATGTCCGCGCGGATCGGCCCGATGGGCGACATCCAGCGCAGCCCCATGCCGGCGCTTTTGTAGAGGCTCAGGGCCTTCAGGTCGGCGAAGGAATTGCCGGCGTCCATGAAGACGGCCATCTTCCAGTTGGGGCGCACGGTGAAATCGTACTCGGCGCTGGCTGTCAGCAGATGCTTGCCCCCGATTACTTCGCCCAGTTCATTGCGAGCACCCAGACTGCCGAACTGGTAGCCGCGCACACTCTGGTCGCCTCCGGTAAAGAAACGGATGGAGACGGGCAGCACGCTCAATTCATCCACGTAGGTAGTGGCGGCTTCCATGCGCACCAGCGCGCGGCCGGGGCCGATGGTGTGCACGAACTTTGCACTGGCGTAAAGCTGCAGAAAGCTGAGGTCGGAGACAAAGGCATTCGAGGCTCCACTGACTTGTGTGAACACACGCCAGCCCCGGGTTGGAAAGATCGGATCATCGGACGCCGTCTTGGTCCAGTTGATACCGGTGATGGTCAGATTGCTGCTCTCGTGGCTGTTCACCGCCACGGTGTTCAGCGCCGAGTTCTCGCGCTGGAAGTTGCTGAAGATGTTCTGCAGCCATTCTTCCCCAAGCAGCGGAATGTCGATGGCAGAGCGGTAGCTCACCCCGAGCTTGTAGGTATCGATGCTGAAGGTGTCGTTGTCCTGGCCAACATAGCCCAGCGAGACGCTCAGGCTCTCGGTGGCAGGGTCGGCCATGGGGATGATGTGACTGATATTGGCGCGATTCTCCATGGTGGAAAGGGCAACGTCGCCATTCTGGCGGTGCCCGGAGCGGTTGAAGTAGCGATCTTCGTAATTGACCGTCATGCGTGGCCCGTTGTCCGTGGTCACCCCCAGGCCCGCCGTCCAGGACCGGCGCGGCCGCACCTGGAGCGCGATATTCACGGGCACTTCAGACACTGCGGCAGTGGGGGATGTCTGCGCGGCCGTGAGCTGCGGTGTCACCGCCACATCCATGAAATATTGACTGTTGTTCAGACTCTCGCGCAATTCCACCAGGGCCTCGGTGGAATAGGGGGAGCCGCTGGCAAAGGGCACGAAGCGGGAGATGAAACGGTCTGACAGCTCGTCAATCGGGCTGATGTTGATGGTGCCGAAAGCAAAGCGGGGGCCCGGGTCGAAGTCGATGTGCACATCGGCGCGATTGCGCGCCAGGTCGATGGCCAGTTCAGAGCGTGAAAAACGCGCACCGAAGTAACCATTCTCGACCGCCAGGGCGCTCAGTGCCGATTTCAGGTTCTCATAGGAGCGGTGATTGAGAGGCGCACCGCTGACCACGGGAGAGCTTGCCAGCAGCGCTTCGAAAGGCGCACTCTCCACTGGCTGGGCGCCGGCGAAGCGCACCGCGATATCCCCGAACAATACCGGCTCGCCCGGCACGACGTCGATCTGCAAGGTCCAGCAGGCGTCGCTGCGCCCGAAGCGCAGCTGCTGGGATAGTCGGTAGAAGCCCAGGCCCTGCGCAGCCCGGTCGACTTCACGTCGCACTTGCTCCCGCCGCGACTCGAGTCTGAAGAGATCGGCGTCGCAACGCTCGTCGTCGATGCTGAGCAAGGCTCGGATGTTGGCTTCCAGCGCGGCGCTGGCACCAGAGACGCTGATCACAGGCAGGGGGCCGGCGTCCTGCGCAAAGCCGGAGCCTGCCAGACTCAGCAGCGTCAACAGAAACAGAAAGCGTGAATTCATGGACCTCGGCATGGCGACTCGCAATGGGTTGGGCCGATTATGACACCCCGTTTGCGCCGGGGTATACCGCATAACCCACACAGCAGGCAGATTGCGGCCTGCTGCGATCCGGACGCAACTGTCATGGCAACAAGACCTGAAAATGCGAACAGTTCCGTGCAAGCGTCCCCGGCGGCCGGCGACGGTCCCACACGATTCGAACACGACTCCCTCGGCGCCGTTGCCGTGCCTGCGTCTGCTCTGTGGGGCGCGCAAACGCAACGCTCCCTGCAACATTTCCGCATTGGTCATGACCACTTCAACGCGCGCTTCATTCAGGCGTTCGCCCTGGTCAAGAAAGCTGCAGCGTTGAGCAATTTGTCGCTGGGAGCCCTCGACGACCGCCGCTGTGCCTTGATTGTGCAGGTGTGCGACGAGATTCTCTCCGGGCAGCACGCCGGTCAGTTTCCACTGTCTGTCTGGCAGACCGGCAGCGGCACGCAGACCAACATGAATCTCAACGAGGTGATTGCCAATCGCGGCAACGAACTGGCAGGCGGGCAGCGCGGAGACCATGCACCGCTGCATCCCAATGACCACGTCAATCGCGCGCAGTCTTCCAATGACGTGTTTCCCACCGTGATGCATGTGGCGGCACTGCAGCAATGGCAGCAAGCGCTGCGGCCCGCACTCGATGCCATGATCGACGCGCTGGCTCGCAGGAGCGCCGAGTTTGCTGGTCATATCAAGAGCGGGCGCACCCACATGATGGACGCGACGCCGGTGACGCTCGGGCAGGAATTCGGCGCCTGGTGTCAGCAGTTGCGTTATGCGCGCAAGGCACTGGAAGAGGTAATGCCGGGCCTGAGTCAGCTGGCGATTGGTGGCAGCGCGGTGGGCACCGGTGTCAACACCGACAGTCGCTGGGCCGATCTGGTCGCCTGGCAGATTGGCGAGCTGGCAGGCATCCCCTGCACGTCGGCGCCCGACAAGTTCATGGCGCTGGCGGCCCATGATGCGCTGGTGGACCTGCAAGGCCGCCTCGCGGTGCTGACCACGGCGCTCTACAAGATGGCCAGCGACATCCGCCTCATGAACAGCGGACCGCGTTGCGGCCTCGGTGAGATCCGTATCCCTGCCAACGAGCCTGGCAGTTCGATCATGCCGGGCAAAGTGAATCCTACCCAGGTGGAAGCGCTGACCATGGTGTGCCTGCGGGTGCTGGGAAACAACGCCGCCGTTGGCATGGCCGGCACACAGGGCCAGTTCGAACTCAATGTCTACAAGCCCCTCATCATTCACCTGGTGCTGGAGTCCATGACCTTGCTTGGCGATGCGCTCCACAGTTTCCGCGAAAATTGCCTGGAAGGGCTGACGGCGGATGCCGAACATCTGTCCCGCACCATGGAGCGCAGCTTGATGCTGGTCACAATTCTGTCGCCCGTCATCGGCTACGAGCGTGCCGCTGCGGCGGCGAGCTACGCCCATGCCCGAGAAGTCAGCCTGCGCGAGGCCGTGCTTGCGCTTGACTTGCTGAGTGCTGAGGAATTCGATGCCAAGGTAAATCCGCAGAAGATGCTGTTTCCGTTCGTCACAAAACCCGGCTAAACTCGGGCTTCCTTTTCAACCGACTGAGGGCTTATGGAATTCCTGTTGGACCCATCGATATGGGTCGCGCTGATCACTTTGATCATTCTCGAGGTGGTCCTCGGCATCGACAATCTGGTTTTCATTGCCATTCTGGCGAACAAACTTCCCCCGCATCAGCGTGACAAGGCCCGCGTCATCGGACTGGGTCTCGCGGTCATCATGCGCCTCGGCTTGCTCAGCGTGGTTTCGTGGCTGGTGACGCTGACAACCCCGCTGTTTACCTTCTTCGGGCACGCTTTTTCCGGTCGGGACCTGATTCTTCTTTTCGGCGGACTGTTCCTGCTGTTCAAGGCCACCACTGAGTTGCACGAACGCCTTGAAGGATCCATGCGCGTCCAGGTCGAGAACCGTGTCTATGCCGGCTTCTGGCTGGTGGTGTCGCAGATCGTGGTGCTGGACGCGGTGTTCTCCCTGGACGCTGTGATCACCGCCATAGGCATGGTCAACAACATCTACATCATGATGACTGCTGTCATCATTTCTGTGAGTTTGATGCTGCTGGCGTCCAAGCCACTGACCGAATTCGTCGGCAAGCATCCGACCATCGTGGTGCTGTGTCTGAGTTTCCTGCTGATGATCGGCCTGAGCCTGGTGGCCGAGGGCCTTGGTTTCCACATTCCCAAGGGCTATCTGTACGCGGCCATCGGCTTCTCCATCACCATCGAGTTCTTCAATCAGGTCTACAACCGCAACCGTCAGAAGAACGAGGCACGCATGCCCCTTCGCGAACGCACGGCCGCCGCAGTTTTCAGTTTGCTGGGCGGACGCGGCTATGATCAGCCGGAGACGGTAAGCGAGAAGGCCGCCGCTGAAGAGGAGGCGGCCTTCCACGTGGCCGAGCGCAACATGGTAACGGGCGTACTGACGCTGGCAGAACGCTCCGTGCGCTCGCTGATGACACCCCGCACGGATATTTCCTGGGTGGACCTGGAAGATGATGTTGGTGCGATCCGGGCCATGCTGATCGAGACACCGCACAGCTTCTTCCCGGTATGCCGAGGCAGCCTTGACGAGATCGTGGGTATCGCCCGCGCCAAGGACCTGCTCAATGATCTGGCCGTCAACGGCAGGATCACGCTGCGCGATGCCCTGCGCAAACCCATCTACGTGCCAGACTCGATTGCCGTACTGCCGCTCATTGAGACCCTGCGCCGGTCCAAGGGCCAGCTGGTGCTGGTGGTGGACGAGTACGGCACCATTCAGGGACTGATCACCCCCATCGACGTGTTCGAAGCCATTGCGGGCGAGTTCCCCGACGAAGACGAGACGCCCGCCATTGAAGGCCTCGATGAGAATGAGTGGCGTGTCGCCGGCCATGCCGACCTCCACGAGCTGTCCCGTGTGCTGGAGACCAGCCTGTTCGATGCGGACATTGACGACTTCGCGACGCTCGCCGGCTTCCTGATGAGCAAATTCGACGGCTTCCCCGAAGTCGGCGCTATCCTGGAGCTGGAGGGCTTTGCCTTCAAGATACTGGCGGTGGAAGAGCAGCGCATTGCCCAGGTGCAGGTCACGCGCGCGCTGCAACAGGAGCTCTACATCGGATGACGCAGTCGGAGTACCAGCAGCGCGTCAAAGCTCTCTCTGACCGGCTGATCGTGCTGCAGCAACCGATCCGCATCCTCGATGCCATCAAGTGGCCAGCCCGTTTCGAGCAGGAGTTTCTGGACTCGGGCGGCACACAGTTGCCCGCCGTGGATCGCGCCTACTACGAGCGGCTCGCGCTCAACTTCCAGCCTGACACCCTGCGTGACCAGTTCAAGAGCCTGCGTAAAGACGTGCACCGGCAACTGGGCGCCCATGACGGGCTGGGCACGATCCTGTGCGCCACCATCGATCAGTACCTGCTGGTGATCGAACTGCTGATTCACCGCGGGCTGCCCGCATTCGGTCAATACAGCCGCGAACTTTATGGGTCGGCTTCAGACAAGTTGCGCGGTGACCACAAGACCCTGCGCAAACTCGGCGAAAAACTGTGTCAGATATTCTCGCTGCCAGCGGCGGCCCACATGAGCCGGCCCTACGGCAAGACCATACCCGCGCCAGAGGCCGTCGCCATCCTGCGTCAGCGCCTGACCAGCTATTTTCCGGCCGGCGACATCCGCGTCATGCTCAGCGACGGTATCGTGTCGGATGCGGCGGCGGGGGGCGATTACATCAAGATCAACCAGGATTCGGACTTTTCCGAGTTCGATCTGCAGATTCTGGAAGTGCACGAAGGCTGGGTACACGTTGGCACTACACTGAACGGGCGCAAGCAGCCCTGGGCCAGCTGGCTGAGCGTAGGATCGCCACGGGTGACGGCGTGTCAGGAAGGCCTGGCAGTGCTGATGGAGACGCTGACGTTCAGCTCCTACCCGCAACGGGCACTGCGCGTGAGCGACCGCGTGGTGGCCGTTGACATGGCCGAGCAGGGCGCCGACTTCATCGAGGTGTATCGCTTCTTCGTGAATCGCGGTCTCACGGAGCACGAAAGCTACCGCATCACACAGCGCGTCTTCCGCGGCGGCACGCTGACAGGCGGCTCAGTGTTCACCAAGGATCTGTCTTACCTGCGTGGTTTCGTGGAGAACGTGAATTTCATCCGCAGCGCCATCAATTCCGGTGTGCCCGAGATCATCCCCATGCTCTTTGTGGGCAAAGTGACCCTGGACGATATTCCGATTCTCTATCAGCACTACCTTGAAGGCACCATCGCGGGCCCCCATCATATTCCCGCAATGTTCCGCAACATGAATGGATTGTACGTCTGGTTCGGTTTCTCCAGTGGGATATCCGTGGTCAATCTGGGAAGGGTGCAGAAACACTTCGACCTGATCTTCCGTGAGATGCCCCGCAGCGATCCGCTCTATGATGCGGAACAACATCTGCTCCATCCACAGGCTCCGCAGGACGACATCGAGTCCACGCTGGGCTGATACTTCGAGAGGTCCAAACCGCTATGAAACGCATTGCTCTGTTTCTGATGACCAACCTGGCCATCATTGTCGTCCTCAGCATCACCCTGCGTCTGCTCGGCGTGGAGCGCATCCTCGACGAACAGGGTGCCGGGCTTGATCTGAACAGTCTGCTGATTTTCTCGTCTGTCTTCGGTTTCGGCGGAGCCTTCATCTCGCTGGCCATATCCAAATGGATGGCCAAACGCAGCACGGGGGCACGTGTGATCACCGCGCCTGCCAACAGCACCGAAAAATGGCTCGTTGACACCGTTCGTCGGCAAGCACAGGCAGCGGGTATCGGGATGCCGGAGGTGGCCATCTTCGATTCGCCCCAGGTCAATGCCTTCGCCACCGGGGCATCACGCAACAGCTCCCTGGTCGCCGTGAGCTCCGGCTTGCTGCAAACCATGACCCGCCAGGAAGCTGAGGCTGTGCTGGCCCATGAAGTCAGCCACGTGGCCAATGGCGACATGGTAACGCTGACCTTGATTCAGGGGGTCGTGAATACCTTCGTGATTTTCTTTTCGAGGGTCATCGGGCACTTTGTGGACCGCGTGGTGTTCAAGACCGAGCGAGGTCACGGTCCGGCGTTCTGGATCACGACCATCATTGCCGAGCTGGTGCTGGGCATTCTGGCGTCCATCATCGTGATGTGGTTCAGCCGGCAGCGCGAGTACCGTGCTGATTCAGGCGGAGCGAAACTGGCGGGCCGTCAGAACATGATTGCTGCGCTGGAACGTCTGCAGATGGGGCAGTCAGCGTCACTGCCTGACGAACTCGTCGCCTTCGGCATCAACAGCAAGGCCATGGGTTCTCTGGCAGGCCTGCTGACTTCTCACCCACCGCTGAGTCAGCGGATTGCAGCCCTGCGCAACGCCCAGGGCTGAGCCTTCATTTGCGAGCCCGGAAGCGCATGTCCAATGTGTAGGGATGCGCTTCGTGCGGAGCTTCAAGATCCAGATCCATCACACCTTGTGTATGCCCATGCTGCCAGAAGCGCGCCACGCGGCGTGCTTCTGCTTCGTTGGCATTCACAGGGAATGTGTCGTAGTTGCGCCCGCCGGGATGCGACACGTGATAGGTACAGCCGCCCAGAGAACGCTTGTGGTGAGTGTCCACCACATCGATCACCAGCGGGGAGTGCACGTCGATAGTCGGATGCAGCGCTGACCAGGGCGCCCATGCCTTGTAGCGGATGCCGCCAACGAATTCGCCTTCAGTGCCGGTGCTGCGCATGGGCACCTTGCGGCCGTTGCAGGTCACGATGAAGCGGTTGCCCGTCATGTTGCGTGTGCGAATCTGCAGTCGCTCCACGGACGAGTCCACATAACGGGAGGTGCCCTGTCCCGTGGACTCTTCCCCCAGCACATGCCACGGCTCGATCGCCCGGTGCATGTCCAGCTGAATGCCTGCCACATGGATGGTGCCGTAGTGCGGGAAGCGGAATTCCTGGAAAGGCGCGAACCACTCCAGCTGGAACGGATATCCCGCCTTGTTCAGGTCGTCGATCACCCAGCCCAGATCCTCCCACACGAAATGCGGCAGCATGAAACGGTCATGCAGCTCCGTGCCCCAGTTGATCAGCGGGCGCGTGTACGGCGTCTTCCAGAAGTGGGCGACGAGCGTGCGGATCAGCAGCACCTGCAGGGCACTCATCTGCCAGTGGGGCGGCATCTCGAAATTGCGGAACTCGACAATACCGAGCCGGCCGCTGGCGCTGTCAGGAGAATAGAGTTTGTCGATGCAGAACTCTGCGCGATGCGTATTGCCTGTCAGGTCCACCAGGAAGTTGCGCAGTATGCGGTCCACGAGCCAGTACTGCCCGGTTTGCTCCTGCTCCAGCTGCTGCAGCGCTATCTCCAGTTCGTACAGATTGTCATCACGGGCTTCGTCCACGCGCGGTGCCTGGCTGGTCGGGCCGATGAACTGGCCAGAGAACAGATAGGAAAGGCTGGGGTGGTTCTGCCAGAAACGCAACAGACTGCCAAGCAGGTCAGGGCGTCGCAGAAATGGACTGTCTTCGGGTTTTGCTGCGCCGAGAGTCACATGATTGCCACCGCCAGTGCCGGTATGGCGCCCATCCAGCATGAACTTCTCGGTGCCCAGCCGGTTCTGCCGCGCCTGCTCGTAGAGCGTGTGCACGATATGCGTCAATTCCGGCCAGCTGGCAGCGGGCTGGACATTGACTTCAATGACGCCCGGGTCCGGCGTGATCATCATTTTCTGCAGACGCGGATCTCGCGGAGGCTCGTAGCCTTCGATCACCAGCGGACAGGTCAACTCCTCTGCCGTTGCTTCGATGGCGGCAATCAACGTGACATAACGCTCGAGGTCGGTCTGCGGCGGCAAGAACAGATATAGTCGGCCATCGCGTACTTCGGCACACAAGGCAGTGTGAAATACGCGGCCGTCGCCTGCGTCACCGGCGTCCAGCGCTTCCGTATCTTCTTCGGCCAGCAGCGGGTAAGGCAGCTCCTCGCGTGGTGAGAAGGGATCCCTGGCATGTTCTTCTTCCTTCTCCTCGGGCACTTCCCACGGCAGACTGTCCAGCGGCAGCCGGAACCCAACGGGGGAATCTCCCGGAATCAGCGTCAGCTTTTCCTTGCGGAAATACCAGCGGCAACTCAGCCAGCGGATGGTGCCCTTGAGTTCCGTCGATGCCAGCGGCAGGACGTAACCGGTCTCCTTGTCCAGTCCGTGTGCGAAGACGCGCTTGATGCGAGCGCTCTCCAGAGGGTCAATGATCTTGTTGTCCCACAATGACACATTGGCAGGGAGCTCGGACTCGCGCTTGAGGTACCACTCCTTGTTCTCGAAGGCCGGCAGAATGTAACGTGGACTGACCCCGAGTCTTCCGGCAAGCGAGGCAATGAAGCTCGCGGCCTGCCGATTGCTTACCGGACCATGAACACGATCATCTGCCAGCAACTGCGGGTTGTGCCAGAGCGGTTTGCCATCGGTGCGCCAGAAAAGACCAAGCGCCCAGCGTGGCAAAGGCTCGCCCGGATACCACTTGCCCTGGCCGATATGAATTATACCTTCGGGTCCATAATGCTTTTTCAATGCCAGTAGCAGTTCGCCTGCCAGCTTGCGCTTTTCCTTGCCAAGTGCGGCCGTGTTCCACTGGGCACTTTCCATGTCGTCAATCGAAATGAAAGTCGGTTCGCCGCCTACTGTGAGGCGGACATCGCCGGCTTCCAATTCTACGTCCAGGCGAAGGCCGAGTGCATCAATGGCTTTCCATTGCTCCGAGTTGTAAGGCTTGGTGACGCGAGGGTCTTCGTGGATACGCGTGACGCTGTTATCGTGAAAGAATGAGACTTCACAAACACCCGTTGCGCCCGTTATTGGTGCGGCGCTGACGGGGTCAGGGGTGCACGCCAGCGGAATATGCCCCTCTGCAGTGAGTAGTCCGGATGTCGGGTCCAGCCCGATCCAGCCTGCACCAGGGATGAACACTTCAGTCCACGCGTGCAGATCGGTAAAGTCTTCGGCCGGACCGGACGGTCCATCAATGGAGCGTACGTCGGAACTCAATTGCACCAGATAGCCTGAGGCAAAGCGTGCCGCCAGTCCCATATGACGCAGTGTCTGTACCAGCAGCCAGGCGCTGTCCCGACAGGAGCCAAGCACGGTGCCAAGCGTTTCCTCGCAGGTCTGCACGCCAGGCTCCATACGAATCACATAGTTGATGGCGCGCTGGGTGCGGCTGTTTTCTGTGGTCAGGAAACTGACAATAGGCTGGCGCGACTTGTTGACGCCCTTCAGCCATTCCTTCATGTGCGGACCTGGCGCCTCGACTTCGAGATAGGGGGCAAGATCACGTGACAACTGCGCGTCATATTTGAAGGGATAATGTTCGGCACTTTCTTCCACAAAAAAATCGAAAGGATTGATGACGGTCATGTCGGCGATCAGTTCGACAGTGATGAAAAGTTCGCGTGCAGGCTCTGGAAAAACCAGGCGTGCCAGGTGGTTCGAAAACGGATCCTGCTGCCAGTTTTTGAAGTGAGTAGCGGGAGTGATTTTCAACGAGTAGGCACTGATGGGAGTGCGACAATGAGGAGCCGGTCTGAGCCTCACCACATGCGGAAGAATCGGCACAAGACGATCGAATTTGTATGTCGTCTGGTGGTGTATTGCTACTTTAATTGTCATAAGGTAATGTGACTCGCATATGCGTATAGACTGGAAAACATATAACCCCGGAGCGTTTTACGACGAGCTCATAAGTTCGCCGGGACATGCTCGGAAGTCTGGTCGAATCCTCGCCCGCTACCTCAGTTCACTCAAAAGCGAAGACCTTCAAGAGCGCAAGACAGCCGCTGAACTTGCCATCAAGGCGATGGGAATCTCGTTTACAGTTTACAGTGAAGCGGGGAATATAGATCGAGAGTGGCCGTTCGACATTATTCCCCGAATCATTACAGAAACACAATGGCGCTCTACAAGTAAAGGACTTGAGCAGCGACTGCGCGCTCTGAACTGTTTCATACACGATGTTTACAATGATCAGAAAATTCTGAACGACAAAGTAGTCCCTAAGGAACTGATTGAGAAGTCTGTAAATTTCCGCAAGGAATGCATTGGCATGAAGCCCCGTTTCGACGTGTGGGCACACATCTGCGGCACCGATCTCATACGGGATACAGACGGGCGATTTTACGTCCTGGAAGACAATCTCCGAGTCCCCTCCGGCGTGTCCTACATGCTGGAAAATCGCAAGGTAACCAAGCGCGTTTTCCCCGAGCTTTTCGAGAATTACGACATCCTTCCGATTACGGAATACACCACGCAATTGTTCGACATGCTGGCGGCGATTTCACCGCGGCCACTGGACTATCCTGAAGTCGTCGTGCTGACACCCGGCATCTACAATTCCGCTTATTTTGAACATTCCTTCCTGGCGCAACGCATGGGCGCGGAGTTGGTCGAGGGCGGTGATCTGGTTGTTGAAGACGATTGCGTGTACATGCGGACCATCAACGGATTGTCGCGGGTTGACGTGATCTACCGGCGCATCGATGACATGTTCCTGGACCCCGAAGTATTTCACCCTGATTCTGTTCTGGGCGTGCCCGGCTTGATGCGCGCCTGGCTCAAGGGCAATGTGGCACTGGCCAACGCGCCGGGTGCCGGCGTTGCCGACGACAAGGTGATCTATACCTACGTGCCCGCCATGATCAAGTACTACCTCGGTGAAGAGCCCATACTGGAGAACGTGCCCAGTTATCTTTGCGTCGACGAGAAGCAGTGCAAGTATGTGCTGGAAAACCTCGACAAACTGGTCGTGAAACCTGCCAATGAATCAGGCGGATACGGCATGTTGATGGGGCCAATGGCAAGCAAGAAGGAGCGTGAGGAATTTGCGCGCCGCATCAAGGCTGATCCGCGCAACTACATGGCGCAGCCGTTGATATCCCTTTCCACCGCGCCTGTGCTGGGCGAGCGTGGCGCTGAACCCCGTCACATCGATCTGCGCCCCTTCATCCTGCAGGGGCGCGATGTCTATGTCACTCCTGGCGGACTGACTCGTGTTGCAATGGTCAAGGGGTCTTATGTCGTCAATTCCTCTCAGGGTGGCGGCAGCAAGGACACCTGGATCGTCATGGAAGAGGAGAGCTGAGCCATGCTGTCCCGCGTAGCAGAAAGAATCTACTGGCTGGGCCGCTACCTCGAGCGTGCCGAAAATACCGCACGTCTGCTGAACGTCTATTCGACACTGCTGCTGGACTTGCCGCGTGGCGCGAAGATCGGCTGGCACACGCTGGTCGAGATCACGGGCAGCCGGCCCGGATTTGACGAAAAGTATCAGGATACGGATGAGCGCTCAGTGATCCGGTTCCTGCTGTCAGACACTAGCAATTATTGCTCAATTTTGAGTTCACTGGCGCTGGCGCGGGAGAATGCGCGTACCACACGCGAGATCATTCCGTCGGAAGCCTGGGAGCAGATCAACAATCTGTATCTGTTCGCCAAGGAAAACGCCAGCAAGGGTGTTGCTCGCGGACCCCGGCATCAGCTTCTGAATCAGATCATTGCCCATTGCCAGCAGATTGCCGGACTCTTCGCTGGCACCATGAGTCACAACAGTGGCTACAATTTCATCCGCATCGCGCGCAGTCTTGAGCGTGCAGACATGACAACGCGGATTGTCGATGTCGGCTCTGTGACACTGCTGCCGGGGTTGCGGCAGGGCGGAAAATCTTCAGAGCAGATCGAGCCCTTCGAGAACATGATCTGGATGGCAGTCCTGAATTCCCTCAGCGCCTATCAAATGTATCGTCAGCATGTTCTTGATCGAGTGAATGGCGGGGATGTAGTGACTTTCCTCATGCAGGACCGGCTGTTTCCACGTTCCGTAGTGCACAGTCTTGCCAAGCTGGAATCTTGCCTGCAGTCCTTGCCAAACAATGGTGCGGCCCTGGCCGAGGTGTCTTCCACCCAGGCTCTCGCTATAGACGCTGATATCCCGCTCCTGGTTCAGAACGGGCTTCTCGAGTACATCGATGAGTTGCAGATTCATATCGCGGGCATTCATGCCCGTATCACTGACACGTGGTTTCTGCCCGTAGTCAGCGGGCAACAACAGTCCGCATGAGAAATTTCCAGTGTGTTTGCGGACAGATGTTGTTCTTTGAGAACACCATCTGTACGGCCTGTCACCGTCGACTTGGCTATGATCCGCTGCGGTCTGAACTGCTGGCACTTGATCCCGTGTTTGATGTGTATGGTCAGCCCACGCACTGGTGGCGCAGCGCTGACCTCGGGGCTCAATACCACCTCTGCTTGAACGACATAGAGTTCCATGTCTGCAACTGGCTGGTCACCAATCCTGAAAGCTCCTATTGCAGCGCCTGCGAGCTCAATCACATCATCCCCAAAGTCGAGTCGAGTTATCGTGCACTGCAGCGTCGCCAGTGGTGGGCGAGCATGGAGCAGGCAAAGCGCAGGTTGCTGTATACCCTGATGGCAATGGGTTTGCCTGTTGTAGGCAAGGCCGAGTCTCATGTCGAGGGCCTTGCATTCGCGTTCCTCGAAGATCAGCGCTCGAATCCTCGCGTACACGAGGAGCACGTCCTGACCGGCCATCTGAGCGGACTCATCACCGTGAATCTGGCAGAGGCCGATCATGTGGAGCGCGAAATCGCGCGGCAGGGTCTGGGCGAATCCTACCGCACTTTACTGGGGCATTTTCGTCACGAGAGTGGTCATTATTACTTCGATCAATTGATTGTGACGGAAGGGCTGCGCGAGGAGTTCCGTTGTCTGTTTGGCGATGAGCGAAAAGATTACGAAAGTGCTCTGGCGGACTACTATGCCCATAAGGATCACATGGTTCGGCAGCTGGACATGGTCAGCGCGTATGCGCAGGTGCATCCACTGGAGGACTGGGCGGAGTGCTGGGCGCATTACCTGCATATGATGGATACGCTGGAAACAGCATCGGACTATGGGCTTGTAGCAGGCGGGATCATGGATCTTCGGCGGCAGCCAGACATTGAGTGGTGCCTCGGGGAGTGGTCTCGCGTCTCTGTTGCACTCAATGCTCTGAACCGCAGCATGGGCCTGGAAGATGCCTATCCATTCGTGCTTTCGTCACAGACGCTCACGAAGCTCCGCTTCGTTCATCGGCTGATTTATCCCAGCTCGCTGCCCATGCAAATGGGGGCATCTGACGGAACGCATCCTTGAGACGCTGATCCCAGCTGCGTTTGAGTTCGCGCAGGAACTCGCTGTTTTCATCGAAACGCAAAGGCTCGTTCAGCGTGAGTGTGTCGGTGCGATAGACCAGTGTCTCGATGGGCGGGCCAACGCTGAGATTGCTGCGCATGGTCGAGTCCATGGACACCAGTGCACACAGGGCACAGGTGTCCAGATTCAGATCGGGTGTCAGAATGCGATCGAGAATTGGCTTGCCGTACTTGCTCTCGCCGATTTGCAGATAAGGGGTGTCTTTCGAGCTGGTGATGTGATTTCCCTGAGGGTATACCAGCATGATGCGGTGTTTGCTGTTGGCGATCTGCCCGCCGATAATGAAACTGGCTTCGAAGGTGTTGCCAAGTTTGGCGTGTTTTTCCTGTTGCGTGAGGCTCACATCGCCAAGATAGTCAGCTGCATCGCTTACCGTCTCCGCTGTCAGCAGGCTGACTTTGGCGCGTTCCTTGATGTCGCGCTTGACCTGCGCAATGGTGGCTTGTGTCGTGGCCAGGTTGCCCGCCGTCAGAATGACGAACTGGCGCTGCCCTTCCACTCCAAACCTGTACATCTTGCCATAGGTGCTGACCTGGTCGATGCCCGCATTGGTACGTGAATCAGAGCAAAAGACCATGCCTGCATCTACTGCGATTGCCACACAATACGTCATGATTCATAAACCGGGGTTGCTGGTGGGTTACTGCTGTTTGAAAGCACTTCGAATTGAACAGTACACTAGTTCTCAAGGAAGGTGAATAGAAGTTTAGGGTCCTTTTTGACCCGTGGGTGTGGTGTTATTTCCGGGGGAGCGAAGCCTCACCTCTGCAAGTTGGAGAGGTGTCATATCCGCATGTGCGGCAGATCATTGATCGTCGAGACTGTCCTCGAAATCGTCAAAATCGTCGACTTCGTAGCTGTCCTTGATGTTCTGGTCGCCACCGTCTTCTTCGAACTGAAGGTCGCCGTACATGCGCTTCCAGTCGAGTCTTTCTTCGGTACGTCGGCGAAGCTCAGTCAGGCGACGCTTGTGAACGCGCTTGTCACCGGGCTCTTCCAGCTCGGTCTCTGGTATGAAGGCAGCAGAATCAAAAAAGTCTTTTGACGCATCTGCGATATCATCCCATTGATGACTTTTCATGTGATTAATCTCTCGCTTAATCAGGTTGTATCAGACGAATTGCCAAGCAAAAATGCGTTGTTTCCATTCCACTTTTTGCGTTTTGTCAAGTGATTCCGACGGGGCGCATTACGTTGCGAATTATGGGGTTAAAATCCGAGAAAGCAATAGAGCTCCCCATTATTTTTAGGTGTTCATCAGTCAGCATAAATTGTCGAAAATTAACATTGAAACTGGCCGCAATTTCGCATAATCCAGTGACAGATTCGTGTCAGTCTGCAGGGGCAAAAATGTATGGTGCGTGATTGTCTGGACTGTGGAATGAGGATTTCTGCGGATGCGCAGGTTTGCCCCAAATGCGACGCTCTCCTGCACTCTCAAACCGATGGTTCCGTTCTGCATCGCGACATTGCGCATCAGCATGAGACTCTTGCGGTTGCGCTGCAAAAAATGGCTGCGACACTCGAGGAGGGGCGCAGCGGGCATGCCTGTGCAGTGCGACTAGTGGTAGGGCGGGGCTTGATCAGAGAGGAGGTCATGCGACAGCTCAGCTGGCTGGCCATGAGGGGAGAGATTCTCGAGTTCGATCACGATGCGGGCAATACTGGCGCCATTATGGTGACGCTGCGCAAGCTGCCAAGGCGCAGCGGCAGTTAGAGTCCGCGATCGATCAGCCGGAAGTCCGGAACAATTACCGGGTCAAGTTCTTCTTCAACCGGAATAAGTTCGGAAGGCGGCTTGGCGTTGGGGCCAAAGGAAAAGCTGAAGCTGCCTCGTGCGACAAAATTGCTTGAATCGATGGCTGCCCACTCAACGGTATAGTAGTCGGCTGCAGGCAGTGGCGGGAGATTCCAGAAAAATACCCTGCTTGCGTCCGGATCGTACCGAAAGCCAATGTCGACCGCCTCGTTACCCGGGGCCTTCAGGCTCAATTTGACAAGTCGCACATAAGTACTGAAGCGCATCATCAGATCGGCCGGTGCCTCGGCGAGCACTTCGTTCTCTACAGGCGCTGTTTCGGTAACCACATCACTGTTGGAATTGATTGTCATGACATGCTGCGCGTGCGACGACGCGGCAAGCAGAGTGATCAACAAAGTGACAAACCCGATCAGGTAGCGCGGTCCGCTGAGAGCGGCAGAAAAGCATTTCAACTTCATGGGGCCGTAATCCTTGCCAACGCGATAAGTGCACAACCCGGTTTTTATAGCATGACCGGGACCTGGCTTGTAAAGAAGAAAGTGGGCGGCCGAGGGGCTTGTCAAAAGCCGGGAGGCGTTTTGCGCGAGAGCGTGGAAATGGTGCCGGAATTCGCCAGAAAATTCAGTATGATTCTGGCTGATGAATTTCGAAACTCTCGAAATTCAGTAATACACCAGAATTTATTCGGATTGCGGGAGACGCTTGTTCATCGCCATGGTCATATGGCCTCCTCCAAAAGTGCCTTAAATGAGGCGCCAAGGCCACTGGATGACAGCTCCGTAGCTGCACCGCCTGACCCAATAACAATAAAAGGAGGCGCCCCATGCGTGTTTCGAAAGCACTCGCCCTATCCGTATTCCACAAGACTGACGGGAACTTGAAAGCCGCTGCTTTGCTGGCTTGCGCCGTGCTCAGCCCCTCCGGCGTGCTGGCGCAAGGGACCGACAGTGTTACCTTTCACAAGGACATCGAGCCCATTCTGCAGCGCAGCTGCCAGACTTGTCACCGCGTCGGCGGCGTCGCCCCGATGTCACTGGTTACCTATGACGAAACAGCCCCTTTCGCCGGGCTGATCGAATACAAGACCGGATTGCGTGACCGCGCGGGCGCGATGCCTCCTTATTACCTCGAAAAAGACATCGGGATCCAGGAGTACAAGGACGATCCATCTTTGACTGATGAAGAGGTAGCAGCCATCTCCGCCTGGGCTCGAGCCGGCGCCCCGAAAGGAGATGCTGCAGATGCACCGGCGCCCCGCCAGTTCAGTGAAAGCGGTGTATGGACTGCCGGTACTCCCGATCTGATCATCAGGACAGAAGACGTCACTGTGCTCGGCACTGCTCCTGACTGGTGGGGAGATATTCCCCGCGTTCCGACCGGCCTGACCGAAGATCGCTACGTTGCGTCGGTTGAGATCCGCGAAATCAATGATGTGGATACCAGTGGTGCCGCTGGCACGGTTGGCGGGCGCAACATTTTCCACCATATGATCTGGAGTACTCAGTTACTCGACGAGAATCTGGTTGCCGTGGAAGGGGAAGAAGCCGTCGGCTGGCCAGTGCATGAGATTGCCCGCAATCCCGACATATTCGATCCTGAGGGCGGACGCCTGCTGAAAGCCGGGTCCTACGTCGTTTCTGACTCCGTGCATCTACACTCCACCGGCGTAGATACCACTGGTCACCTGCTGATCGGTTTCCGCTTCCACCCCGTAGGCTATGAGCCAAAATATCAGCGCGCTCCTCTGTCGCTTGGCAATGGGGTGGACATCAGCATCACCGGCAATGAAGATGGTCAGGAATTGCACGCCTATGCCGTTCTCGAACAGCCAACCAAGATTGTGACCTTCGAGCCCCACCTTCACGCCCCGGGCGAGCGCATGTGCCTTGAGGCAATCTGGGGATACACCGTGGAGACACTTACCTGCGTTGGGTACGATCACAACTGGGTACGTGGCTACACCTATGAAGACCACACAGCGCCGCTGCTGCCAAAAGGTGCAGTGCTGCACATCGTGGGTTACATGAACAACACGCGCACCAATCCGAATGTTCCTGACTCCCGCAACTGGCAGGGCTCTGGCAACCGCTCAGTGACCAATATGTTCATCGATCTGGGCATGCGGGTTTCCATGACGGAAGAACAGTTCCTGGACGAAATGGCCAAGCGTCGTGAGACCTTGAATCTGGGGCCCAATGACCATCAGATCGGCTGTCCCCTGTGCCTGGCCCCGCTGGTTGCGCCATTGGAAGCGGAACCACAAAACAACAATGAAGTCGCTTCTGCGACCCAGGGAGTGAATTGATGTCTCTACGCTTGAGCTGGCTTTGCAGTGCCAGAGTTGCCCGATTTATCGCTGCCGTCCTCATTTCCACGTTCATGATGGAGGGCGCTCTGGCCCAGCCTTCCTACCGTAAAGGGCAGTATCTGGAACCAGCGTACGAAGGCTGGCGCCAGAATGCTGATGGCACCTATGTCTTCATCTTTGGTTACCAGAATGAAAACTGGGAAGAAGAGTTGAAAATCCCGGTGGGTGAAAACAACTTCTTCTCGCCGGGTCTCGAGGATCGCGGTCAGCCCACGCATTTCCTGCCGCGCCGCAACCGTTTCACGTTCGAAGTACTCATTCCCGCCGACTGGGGCGACAAGGAGCTGGCCTGGACAGTGACTGTCAATGGCGTCACCAAAGTGGCCTATGCCACCCTGGCCCGCGACTATGTGATCGACAATGTGGTGATCGCGTCTGAAACCGGATCGCTCGGCGCCGGTACCAGCAGCCCCGAATCCCGCTCCAATCAACCCCCTCTGGTGACAGTGCAGGGCGACCGCGTCGGTGACCAGATTGTGCGGTCCGTTCGCGTAGGGCAGCCGCTCAGTCTGCAAGCGCACGTTGCCGATGATGGCCTGCCGAAGCCCCGTGCCAGTTCTGCCGCCTTTACCGCGGCAGGTGGTACAGGGATCGCTCGCTGGATGCGTCCCCCGTCCCGGGTTACGGTAGGCAAGACCAATGGTCTGTTCCTGTCCTGGAATATTTACCGAGGGGAAGGCAATGCCACCTTCGATCCGCCCCAGGTCAAGCCCTGGGAAGATACCCGCAACTCCGCCAATTCGCCGTGGGGCGCTTTGTGGGTGCCACCGCCAGTTCCAGAGGATGGCATGTATTCAGTAGACGTCACCTTCGATATGCCGGGCACTTATGTGCTGTGGGCACGCGCTGATGATGGCGGACTGTTTCACGATCAGTACGTCACAGTGAATGTAACGCCCTGATCAACAAAGGATTGCAATGCGTCGGCCGGGCGCTAACCAACCGGCGGACGGATGACAATGGGTTGCGTGCCCCTTCGCGTCAGCGGTGGCATTGGTAACGTGACATAACAACAAGAAGCAATGCTACTAATCGACGGAGACCAACAATGCGAGATCATTTTCACCGCACAAGCTTGATGCAACTGAAACATTCTCTTTTATACACCTCTATTGCCATTGCCACTGCACTGCCAGGGGTCAGCTTCGCGCAAGCACCAGCGCCTGCCGCTGCCGCTGACGCAGAAGTGGAAGAAGTGGTAGTAACCGGTACCTATATTCGCAACAGCGCCTTCGCCGGCGCGTCACCTGTCGATACCATCGATCAGGAAGCAATGATGTCCACTGGCTCCGTCAGCACCGGCCAGTTCATGCGTGACCTCGTCTACACCGACAACATCGACGCGGTCGGCAACGTTCTTGGCGGTCCCGGCGGCGGTCAGGACGGCAACACTTCTGGTTTCAACCTTCGTGGCCTGGGTAGCAGCAGTACGCTGACCATGTTTGACGGCAGGCGTGTCGTGAACAACGAAGAAGTCGGTTCCATTGTCCCGGACATCGCCCTGAGCCGCATGGAAATCGTGCTGGACGGCGGTTCCGCTCTGTATGGCTCCGATGCGGTTGCTGGCGTGGTCAACCTGATCCCCATCAAGGAATATGACGGCATTCGCGCACGCAGCACGTATGGTCGCGATCAGGAAGGCACCATGGAGGAATACTCCCTTGGTTTGCTGTTCGGTCGTGAGATCAATGATTTCAACATCGTTGCGGCGCTGCAGTACAAGAAAGAGACGCCAATGATGCGGTATGAGCGTCCCAAATATCTGCGGGCTGACAACGATACCTTCACTGACGGCCCTCCTGGCACCTTCCGTAGCCTGACCAGCGCCGCGCCGCTGGTGGACCCGTCCTGCGGCACCTTCGGCAACAATCAGAATGACAAAGGCCAGTTCGACAGCTTCCCCAGCGGCATTCGTCTTGCCAATGGCACGCGCTGTGCGATTTTCTTTGGTCAGTGGATCGAGTACAACCGACCCAATGAGCAGTACACCGGCTACGTCAATGTGACACATCAGACTACAGATTGGCTGGAGCTTGAATATCAGGCAGTGTTTGACCACAACCTGAACACCTTCACTACGGAAGCTGCGTCGCCGATGAATACTACTCGCGGCCCGTCCATGGTGATACCGGCTGCACATCCCGCCAACCCCTTCGGTGTGGCGGTATATCCTCTGGCATTCCGTACCTTCAACGGACGTTCACAGTCGCCGCAGCCAAGCTACCTGAAGTCCGGCTCACAGTGGGATGATACAGTCCTGCTGACGGATCGTCATACTTTGTCTGCACGCTATGAACTGGGCAATGACTGGTCCGGCTCGACCTCCTTCAGCCACCAGCTGCGCCGTGATCGCTACACCACCTTCGAAGAGCAGGCCAGCCGCATTCTGGCGGGCTTCCAGGGCCGTGGGGGTCCGAACGGCAACGAGTGGTTCAACCCCTTCATGTCGTCCGATGCCCGTTCTCCGTTCTTCCGCAAGGGCGTGACAGAGAACAGTCAGGCGCTGGTGGATTGGCTGTCAATTCAGAAAACCACAGAAGACATTCGTCGCTATCGCGTATTTGACACAGTGGTCACTGGTCCGCTGTTCGAGCTTCCTGCCGGTGCCGTGCAGATGGCTTTCGGCGGCCACATCCGCGATGACAAGCTTGTCGACAATCCCGTAAAGGCCCGTACCATCGGCGAAGACTTCAACGCACCGGCGGCTATTCAGACGCAGGCAGCCTACGAGTCCACCACCCGTGCTGCGTTCCTGGAACTTGAAGTGCCGATTCTGGACAATCTGTCCATTCAGGCAGCAGCCCGCTACGAAAAGTTCGATGATCTGAACCTGCGCACCACCACACCGAAACTGGCACTGCGTTGGGAAGCACTTCCCACATTGGCAGTACGTGCGTCCTGGGGCGAAGGTTTCCTTGCTCCACAAGCCAGCCAGGTGGGTGCGGTCAACTTCAACACCTGTTCTAGTGCCCGCGATGGTACTGATCAGTTGACTGGCGTTTCCTTCATCGGCGTGGATGGCTGCACTACGACCAACCCGCTACTGGACGTGGAGCGTTCCACACTGCAGAACATCGGTTTCACCTGGGAGCCGCTCGACGGACTGACAGTCGGTGTCGACTATCAGGAGATCGAATACACAGGCCGTATCTTCACGTTGACCAACCAGGATATCGGCACACAGGATTTCATCAACGTGCTGGCAGCCATAGGAGCGACTCCTGGGAGCTTCAGCCGCACCCCTGGCTCCGCAACATGGGAGGCAGCGCGTGCCTACGTGAATGCCAATCCTAACCCGGCGATCATACGTGATCCTCTGACTCTGCGTGCCTCGCGCATCCTGCGTCAACCACAGAACGTCGATCAGATGGATGTGAAGACTTTGGACCTGCAGGCTGCCTACGCGTTTTCGTGGGACAACTGGGGTGATTTCAATGTCGCAATTGATGCTACTCACTACACCGAGTACCTGTTGACGGAGTTCAACGGTACCACTCGGGAAATGGTGGGCTTCATGAATGGCGACACAGGAAAGGCACCGCCCCTGCCCAAGACCAAGGTGAACTACACCCTGAGCTGGATGCGTGATGCACATTCTGTTCGCATGTCAGTCCGCTACAACGATGATGTGGACTTCGGTCTGCTGGCTCCAGTAACACTTACGAACCCTCCCGCAACTGCGGGTGGATTGCGTAAAATGACGGTAAAGGGCGGCTACCGTGCCAACCTGAACTACGGTTACACGATGGACAGCCTGTTCGGCTTCGGCCAGTCTGCCAACATCAGTGTGGCAGTGCGCAACCTGTTTGACTGGGAACCGACTCGCCTGCCAATTCAGGGCGGTCTGGCAACACGTCTGTATGACCCCTATGGTCGTATGTTCACGCTCGGTCTGGATATCGAAATCTGATCTCCATGCAGTAAGAAGTACCTCCCTCCGCCGTCAGGATCTCTTCCCGTGTTGCTCCGAACACGGGAGGCGAGCCTGGCGGCGGAACCTTCTTGAAATCCAGAGTTGACGACCATGACTGTGAGTGATTCCGGAATGAGCGTTGCCCTGAAACGCCTGACGTTTGCCATTACGCTCGCAACTGCGCTTCTGGCACACAGTACACATACCTTTGCACAGGACAGTGCCGCGCTTGACTCCACTGTGGTGTACCCCGCGGAGTACTTCGCCCAATTCAATCCCGTCAACGTGAACGACATGATCGATCGCGTGCCCGGTATCTCCGTTGCACTGAATGCCGGTGCCACCAGTGGTGGCGGAGCGACGAACAACAACAATGCCAACAATCGCGGCCTCGGTGCCGGGGCGCAGATACTGATTGACGGCAAGCGCCTTGCCGGCAAGGACAATGAAGCGCGCACTCAGTTGAGCCGGATCGCCGCAAACCAGGTGCGTCATATCGAGATCATTCGCGGCACTTCGGGTGATCTCGATGTGCGCAGTGCCGGTCAGATTGTCAACATCGTGCTGCTGGAAACTCTGGCCACTTCCACCGTCTCGCTGGAGGCCGGCGCCATCGCCTATCACGACAATCACGTCGAGCCCCAGGGCAGCGTTGTGTACAGCGGTCAGCGCGGCGGCCTGAATTATCTGTTCAGCGCCGAGAGCCGTTCCAATTACGAGGCACTGAAAAGCTGGGAGAACAGTTTCAACGCCAATTTCTCGCCAAATGACCGCATCCTCGTGGACCAGATCCGCGAGCAGAACAACCGCAGTCTGAACACCAACCTGACCTATGATCTGACGCTGAATGACCGGTTTGCCTTCAATGCGCTTTACAGCGAGACCGATCCGCCCACGGCGCTGGATCGTCAGATCACGAATCTGAACGTGACCCCCGCAGTGGCCCGCTGGGAGCGCGAGACCTTGCCCTCGGACCGCGACAACTGGGAGATTGGTGGTGACTATGAACACCTGTTCCCCAATGGCAGTCGCTATCGCGTCTTGCTGATCGTCAACGAAGAATCGCAGGACACGGTGCGCGAGCGCTTTACCGGCACAACACGCGATGCCACAACTCGGAAGAATCTGTTTCTGTCGTCAGACACCCGCAACATCGAGCGCATAGTGCGGACGTCCTACAATTTCCAGCTCAGCGAAACCCAGGGCATGGAGTTGGGCGTCGAGCGCGCGCAGACCCGTCTGGAGTCCACCTTGCGCATGGGGATGCCAGTCGCGGGCAGGGCCGCGTCGCCTGACCACGGCGGGCTGGTGCCTGTCGCTGTCCCGAATGCGAACTCTACTGTGCAGGAGATCCGCTACGAGATCTTCGGGGTACACAACTGGCAGATCAACCCACGCATGTCGCTGGAGAGTACCCTGTTGATGGAGGTCTCGGAGATCGAACAGTGGGGCGATGTGCAGAACAAGCGGGACTTTACCTATCCTCGTCCCAAGCTCGACTATCGCTTCGACATGAGCGCATCCACACAATTGCGTCTGTCAGTGGAGCGCTTCATCTCTCAGCTGGCCTTCGCCGATTTCGCCGCCGCATCGGCCAACAACCGGGATGACCAGCAGGCGATCGTTGCGGGCAATCCAGAGATTGAGCAGGAGAAGGCCTGGCGCTATACGGCCAACATGGAATTCCGGCTGCCGCAGGATCGCGGTGTTCTGAACGCCAACCTGTTCTTCTATGACATTGAAGACGCCATCGGAAAAATTGACATCTCGCCCTCGGCCACGCAGATTCTGTCCGCCAATGGCAACACGGGTGACGGCGAGATCTATGGCATCAATGTCGATGCCAGTATTCGCTACAGTGTTTTCGGGCTGCCTGCTGCGCTGATCACTGCCGGCGTGCTGGTGCAGGACTCCACCACCATAGACCCGATGGGTGGCTTTGAGCGCCGCATCGTGCCCTATGACAGAGGCAACTACCGTCTCGGAGTGCGCCAGGATCTGCCGACAATGGGGCTGAGTGTCGGTATGAATTACCGGGAAGGCATCGAAGGCAATCGCAGGATTGTCGACATTGACAAGATCGATGTGGTGGGATTTCCTAGAGCGCTCAATCTGTTCGCTGAGAAGCGGGCATTTGGGGGCTATGTGTTCCGTCTGGATGCCAACAATATTAATGATGGCGAACGCTGCCGGACCCGTGAGCGCTTCGGGGGCTCGCTGGTGATGGCGGCGCCGGTGGTCGAGTATGAGAACAACTGCAATATCACCGGGCCGCAGTACGTCCTTACAGTGCGCAAGACATTTCAATAGGCAGCGCCAGGCGGGCCGGTGAGTGCCGGCCGGCTTGCAAAGGACTGTCGGCTCTACTATCTTCGCCGGCCCTACGCCATCTCTCGATTCACTGCAGCGACACGGGTATGCAACTGCTACAGCACGCAACAAGTTTCATGGCCATCTCGCAACTGCTGTTCATGGCACTGTTCTATCTGGCCTATTACCGGCACCAGCTGCTGGGCAAGTTGATGGCGTTGTACGCCGTTTGTCTGATGGGCTTTATCCTGGCGGTGCTTCCGGAGTTCGACAGTGGCCCTCGCGCAGTCGACATCGCGCTCGGAATCCTCGCCATTACCTCGCCTGCATTGCTCTGGGTCATCACTCGCTATCTGTTTGTGGATGAACCGAAAGTTGCCCCGGTTATCTGGGCAGTGATCGTGGGCTACATTCTTCTGCGCGCGATCGGCATGGTGGTGGGAGATGACAGTGGCGTGGCCTATCTTCTGCTGTTTGTGGTGCCGCAGCTGGCCATGCTTATGTTCGCCTGCCATGTCGTGTACCTGGCGGTGCTGGGGCTGGGCAGCGATCTGGTGGAGCCGCGCCGCAAACTGCGCGTGCCCTTCGCCATTACCATGGGCTCCATCGTGGCCATCATTGTCGGTTCGGGCTTTCTGCCACTACCGGGGGTATGGGTCTACAGCGTCTATATTGGCGCCATCTTCCTTTTCATTCTGTTCTTCAATCTCGCCACTTTCCGGCTGCACAAGGACTCGCCGCAGCTTATCGAGCCCGTCGTCGAGTCATCGCTGCCTTCTCTGAAAAGCCGCGTGAGCGAGCGGGACAAGGATCGCCCTCTGATCGATCGCATCCACAATGTCATGGAGACGGAGCGGCTCTATGCGCAAACCGGCCTGACCATCGGCGAGCTGGCGAGTCGTGTGTCGATGCAGGAGTACAGATTGCGCAAGCTGATCAATCAAAAGCTGCACTACCGCAATTTCAATCAGTATCTGAATCAGTACCGCATCGCGGAAGCAGCACGGCGTCTGCAGAACAAGGAAGAGAGTCAGGTACCCATTTCGACTATTGCGCTCGATGTCGGCTATGCGTCACTGTCATCCTTCAACAAGGCGTTCAAGGAGCTGCACGGCGTCACACCTTCGATTTTCCGCAGCAGAGCGCTGATTTGACGCGCCCGCTGGCGAAGCCCGCCACCAGAATCCGCCAGTTTCAGAGGATGCAGCGAGTGGCTTGATCGAAGAGACTGCCACCTACCGGGTCGAAGATGACATCCGCACCCTTGTCGTCGGTCACCTTGAGCGATGCGGCATGTACATCCATGAGGGCTGATGCAAACACCTTTGCCTGGGGGGAACAATTCCTGGATACGGGCGTGAAAGCCTTTTCCCGGCCATTGGCCTATAATCAGGCCATCAATCCAGCCAAGAATCAGGCGTGTGTCATGCGGCTAGACCAATATCAGCGCGACTCCATTCTGCAAGAGATGGGCATTCAGACTTATGTGCCGCGTCAGCCTCTGCCTGGTGCTCGCGCGTCCGTGCCGAGCGAGCAGCGTCAGTCCGCTCCAAAAGAGACGCGACCGGCCGCGCCCGCCGCTGTTCTGCCGCGGAGTCCTGAGCCTGTTTGTGTGCCGGGCGTTTCAACATCTCCCGCGATGCCGCAGAAGGCTGTTCCCGCGCCAATGGCTGCTGTGCCAGAGGAAGCTGCCCGTTTCGCTTTCGCCTATATCCCGGTGAACGAACATCTCTCCGTCATCAACGAATTGCCCTGGGCGCGCTCGGCCGCACTGTCGCCTTCTTGCAGACAGCTGCTGGCCGACATGCTCAAAGCGCTAGGAGCACCTTGTGAGCCGGCGCAATTGAATCCAATGGTGTTTACATGGCCACTTTCTGACGCCGGAGACATGCCGGTGGACTCCGAGAGTGCAAGGCACATGCTGGAAGGCTTCCTTTCCAGGCGTCTGAAGTTGCGTCCGGTGCCATACTTGATGGTGCTCGCAGAGCAGTCTGCAGAATTTCTGTTTCCTGCGCAGGCAGTCTGGCATTTCAATGGCGATGCCCTGATGCAGCATCCGCGCCTGACTGTCGAGATGGTGATCACCCACAGCCTCAACGCCATGGAAGCTGTGCGCGAACTGAAGCGCCCCGCCTGGCAAGCGCTGCAGCCTTTGAAGCTCGCGCTTGCCAGTAATCGTCTGACCGATGGCGAGTCCAGGGCCTGACATGCACACGTTGCCGGCCCGATCAGATTCCATAAATGTATTTCTGCGAGCCATGCGGGCGAGTGATCTCGACCTGGTGGTGGAAAGCGAGAATCTGTCTCTCAAGAATCCATGGTCCAAACGCATCTTTTCCGATTGCCAGCGTGCTGGATATGAATGCTGGGTACTCGCGACGCGCGACAGGATTGTCGCCCACGGGGTGTTGTCGGCAGGGGCCGAAGAAGCCCATGTGCTGACGATTTGCGTCCATCCTGATTTCCGGCGCCAGGGCTATGGACGACGAATGCTCCGACATCTGCTGGATAAAGGCTATCGCAAGAACGCAAGTGTGTGCTTTCTGGAAGTAAGGTCTTCCAATGCAGAGGCGAGGCAGCTCTACTTGTCCATGGGCTTCGTACAGGTGGGAGAGCGCCGCCAGTATTACCCTGCAGATCAGGGCGCGACGCATCGCGAAGACGCACTTATTCTTTCGTGTCCTCTTCCGCTGTAGAGGCCTGGCCAAAAACCTTGCGTCCCAGATAGCGCGCGCCATGGTACAAGGCGACAAACGTGGCAGCGAACACCAGAATCAGCAATAGCAGCAACAGGATACTGACGAAAAAGCGCAGGAGATTGTCCCGCGCCTCATCGTATGCCGATGCCAATGCATAAAGAGATGCGGCTCCAATTGCCAGTCCACTGAGCGTTGAGCGGGTACTCTTGCGCATTTTCAATCGAGGTATCTTCATTTCGAGCCTTGTCTATCGAGGTTTCAGGCGTTGAACAAGGGAACGCCATCTTTGTCCGGCCAGGTGTGCCGGCATTCCGGAAACTGACTGCAACCCCAGAACCAGCCGTTCTTGCCGCGCCGGCGTTTCAGCAGCTGACCGCAGGCTGTGCAGCGCCAGGCCTTGGCAGGCACGCCATTATCGTCGGCAAGCCGAGTCTTGCAACCTTTGTCGTATCCCGTGCAATACCAGTAGGGCCCCTTGCTGTTCTCGGCCTTGATCAAGGCCCGCGTGCATACCGGGCAGCGGTAACGCTCGTCGGGCACCCTGGATGGTTTGCCGTCCTTGTCAAACATGCTGGTCTTGCAGTCGGGAAATCCGGTGCAGCCCCAGAACGGCCCTTTCTTGCCCATGATGCGGCGCATCGGCTTGTGGCAATCCGGGCAATAATGCTGGCGGATCGCAGCAACCTGCGGAATTTCGCCGAGAAGATCCTTGGGCATGCCTGGCCCCTCATCAGTTCAGCTGCAGACAAGACTCCAGCTGTTGCAAAAGGCGCGAATTCTCATCGTGTGTGCCGATGGTGATGCGCAATTTGTCGCGCAGTCGGGGCTGGTCGAAGTAGCGCACCAGAATGCCGTTGTCTTTCAGTCGCTGGTAGCACTCGCGCGCCATGATGTCAGTACTGACGAAGCGTGCATCGCCTGTCGGCACCCGCGCCAGCAGGAAATTGCTCTGGCTGGGGGCGCAATGAAACCCCAGCGCTGTCAAAGCGCTTGCAACCCGGGCGCGCTCCAGGCGCACTTTCTCCCAGCTCAGTGCTGCACAGGCCCGATCACGCAGCGCTGCCGTAGCAAGCACTTGCGAGATCACATCAGTGTTGTAACTGTCCCGTGTCTTGTAAAGCATCGGGGCAATCAGGGTCGTGTCACCAATTCCGTAGGCAAAGCGCAGCCCCGCAAGCGAGTAGCCCTTGCTCAATGTCCGCAGTATGAGGACGTTGTCCATCTCGCGAACGAGCGTCACGGCGTCATGACGCAGATCAGGGTCCACGAAGTCTACATACGCTTCGTCTATAACCAGGACTCCCTTGAACGAGCCTGCCAGCGCACGCAGCTCGGCCACAGGAGTCAGCAGTCCGGAGGGCGCGTGGGGGTTCACGACGAACGCGAGCCTGGCACCGCTTGCATTCAGACGCTTTGCGAAGTCTGCGCCCATGCGCCAGTCATCCTCCAGGTCAATGCGGGCCACGTGGCAGCCGTGGATCTCGGCCAGCACGGGATAAAGGGAGTAGCTGGGTTCGGCGATGGCAATGGCGTCGCCAGGCTCCACGAATGTCGTGATGACCAGTCGCAGAAGTTCATCACCGCCGTTCGTCGCGATGAAGTTGTCGATGTGAAGGTGATGGCACTCTGCTGCAACCCTGCGAAAGTCGTTGGCCATCGGCTGCGGATAGCGGCGCAGATCTTCAATGCGCATACCCTGCAGTGCAGCGGCAACGGCGGCGCTCGCGGGATAGGGGTTCTCGTTGGTGTTGAGTTTGATGATGCCTGGCTGACTCGGTTGTTCACCCGAGCTGTAACCAGTCATGCGTTGGATGTTCTGGCGTTCGTAGTTCATAGGGGCTGGCGTCGCTTTGGGGCCAGGGAAGGCCGCGCGAAGCAGTTTCCTCGGCAGTTTTGACTGCCGCCAAGGTTACTGGGTAATGCCCAATGGTTCAATCTCGAGCAGGGTGCCGGCGAACAATTCACGTGCCTTGCTTTGTTCGACATTCTCCATCAGGTCAGCTTTGTAGTCATCCCACCAGCCGCGGGAGTGGGGAATCATCATGTGAAAGTTGTACAGGCCGCCTTCCAGGGTTGCAAGAAACTGCTGGAACTCGTGCTCCTGGCGAACAAGCAGTTGCTGTACACGGACAGTGGCATTGCGCTCATCGTTGATGTCGAGGGTGCCGACTGTACGCGCAAGTACCGTAACCTCTTCCTTGGCCTGGGAGGTGTTGATAAGAAGCGCTGCGTATTGCGATTCGAGTTCACTCAGGCGCTTTTGCACTTCACGCACTTGTGCAGAGTCCCCGGAATCCTGTGGAGGTGCAGTATCCGAACTGGTGAAAATGAGCGCCAGAGCCAGCAAGGCGCTGGGTAGTGTAATCACACATAGCGTTGCAAGAAGCAGAAGTTGTTTCTGTTGACGCTTCATTCCGATATTGACGCTGTCAAGCGTTGCTGTCTGCTCGCTTGACGTACTACTCGCGCTGTTGCTTGTTTTGATGGTGCCCATAGCGGTCTCCTGTCATGGCTGAAGGAAGACATGCCTCTGCAAAACTCTACATACATCAGATGGCTTCAAACTTACTATCGGCCGATGTTGGGGGAAGTTCAACTGGCATCATGTATCACTGTGTATCAATGTAAGTGGCGACTCGAGCATTCCAGCCCTCGCGCCAGCGATCTTCGCCACGTTCTCCCGGCGCATTTGCGATTCTGCGGGCCAGCACGATTTTTGCTGCACGGGAGAACTGCGCAAGTAGTGGTGTGTCATTGCGCGTCTGAAGCAATTGTTCCAGAACCTGCAGCAGGCCCCAGCCTTGACCTGCATATCGTTCTGTCTCGGAAGTGCCTTCGCCCTTGAAGTTGACATAGTCGATCAGCGCGTACATCCCCATGGGCGGCGAGCTGGCAGCGATCTCCGCAAAGACGGCTCCGACAGCCTCGGGCTGTTGCGTGTGAGCCAGCAGAGAGGGCAGGCTCGCATGCATGCGCTGGATGATGAATTCGACCTGGATCCCACGTGTGTCATTCAGGAAATCGCGCAAGATCTGCATGCGCGGACTTTCCAGATCCGAAAGGAACGCTACTCGGTCCGGCCATGGAGAATGACGCTCAGGAAGTGCGGCAATCCAATCCGGAATGGTGATCTCTTTTTCTTCGTAAAACGCCAGCAGTGCGGGAAAGCTTTCGACAAAAACCTCCTGCTGCCCGTCTCGATACCAGATGAAGTGACCGATTCCAAGAGAAGGGAAGTCTTCGCCCGCGTTCCAACTGGTTAAACACGGTATTTTCAGGTTACACTCGTTGGCGAAAATGCGCTCTCCCAGCCAGTCAGTCTGCTCCGCCGTCAGTTCAGGCAGATTGTCGCGGCCAAAGCGCGAGCAGGCACTTGAAAGGAGCAGGCCGAGAAGCAACAGCGCAAAGAGATAAGGATGTTTCTTCACTGCGAAATTCCTGGAATTGAAGATAGTGAAACAGCGGGTCTGCTCCTGGAGCTCAATCGACCCCCGGTAAACAGTGCGGGCAAGCATACTTGAATCAGACAGCAGAAGTCATCGAAGTGAAAGAAGCCGAGCCGCAGGACGAATTTGTCCGCGGTCTGGCGCTGATCTATCAGCGTCTCAAGCAGAGCAAACACCTCAAGAAGGCCATGAAGGAAGTGGAGCAGTCGCTGCTTGATCTGCTGGGCGTTCGGCTGTTCACCATCTATCAGTGCGTCCAGAACGGCAAGGAAGTGCTCGCCAGCTTCAAGGGCGGTGATCCGGACGACAACAATACCACCGAAATTCGCGTGCCCTTCAGCCCCACATCACTCGCTGGCTACGTGGCGCTGAGTCAGCGCGCTCTGGTCGTCCGGAATGTTCTCGACCACAAGGAGCTGCTGGATATCCATCCGCGGCTCAAGTTCGACCGGCGCTTCAGCGATGCCAAAAGGGTGGGCAGTGAAATCCCAGATAGTGGTCCCGATCAAGGACGGCATCCTGCTCGGTGTGCTGCAACTGATCAATTTCGTGGGCGATCGCGACTTCACCAAGACCGATCTCAAGCACGCCATGATGGTGTCGCAGATGCTGGCCAAGCAGTTTCGCACGGAACTGCAGAGCACGCAGGGGCCTTACGACTACCTGGTCCGGAAGAACAGGATCAGCAGTCAGGAGCTGGAGGATGTGCAGAACAAGGTCGGTCTGTATGGGGGATCAGTCGCGCGAATCCTGATGGAGGACTTCAGCATCGACGCCGATTCGATTGGTGCCTCGCTGGAGTACTACTACCGCGTTCCCTACATGAAGTTTCAGCCAGGGCACACTCTGCCGGCGGAGCTGTTTGAAAACCTCGGCGTCAGTTATCTGCGCAAGAACCTCTGGCTGCCGGTGGCAGGCAACAAGGAAGAAGCAGTCATCCTGATTGATGACCCGAGCGACTACCAGCGCATCATGGAAATTCAGGGCGTGCTCAATGCCCGCAATTATGCCTTTCGTGTGGGCTTGCCCGAACATATTCTGATGTTCCTGCGGGACGACGACGGCAGCGACATGGAAGCTGGTTTCGACGACGTGTTCTCGCGTCTTGAGGAGCAGGGCAATGTCGAGGTCGAGTCCGAGGACGAACAGGAAGAAGAAAACCTTGCCGCTACCTCTGCCATTATCCAGCTGGTCAACCGCATCATTACCGAGGCGGATCGTCTTGGCTCGTCGGATATTCATGTCGAGCCCGGCAAGGATCAGGCGCCAGGTATCGTGCGAATTCGCGTCGACGGCATCTGCCGCGAACTTCTGAAGGTTCCAAAGGAGCACACGTCCGCGCTGATTGCCCGTATCAAGGTGATCTCCCGACTCAACATTGCCGAACGGCGCCTGCCGCAGGACGGCAAGTGCAAACTCAAAGTGCGTGGCAAGAAACTCGAGCTGCGGGTGGCGACCGTGCCTACCGTGAACGGCGAGAGTGCCGTGCTGCGTCTGCTGGCGGCCGGCAGCGCGATGCCGCTGGCGAAATTGAACCTGTCGACACCCAACTACAACAAGATCATCGAGCTGTCCGGCCATCCCCATGGGCTGCTGCTGGTGGTAGGACCGAAAGACCACTACCCTGCACGGCGTGCTGGGCTACATCAACACGCCTGACCGCAAGATATGGACTGCGGAGGACCCCGTGGAGATCACCCAGCCGGGTCTGCAGCAGGTGCAGGTGCTGCCCAAGATCAATTTCACGTTCGCTACCGCCATGCGGGCGTTTCTGCGTGCCGACCCTGACGTGATCCTGATCGGTGAAATGCGGGACCACGAAACTGCCTCGATCGGCATCGAAGCGTCGCTTACGGGCCACCTGGTACTCTCGACACTGCACACCAACTCGGCGCCGGAAACCATCACGCGCCTGCTTGATCTTGGACTGGATCCGGTGAACTTTTCTGACGCGCTGCTGGGCGTGCTGGCGCAACGACTGATGCGCACGCTTTGCAAGAGCTGCAAGGAGGCTTATACCCCCACCCCGCAGGAACTCGATCATCTGATCGACAGCTACGGACGAGCCGACTTCCACGAGCTGGGTGTGGATATGAACAAGCCCATGCTATACAGACCTGTGGGATGTGACGAATGCGGTGGCACTGGCTACAAGGGTCGAACCGGCATTCACGAACTGCTCGTGGGAACGCACGAGTTGCGCAGCCTGATCTACAACAAGGCTGATCTTGATTCACTCCGCAATCAGGCACTTCGCGATGGCATGCGCACGCTCAAGCAGGATGGCATCAACAAGATCTTCATGGGTCTGAGCGATTACAAGCAACTGCTGCGTGTAGTCGCTGAATAGCGGTAGTTCTGCAATTTTCATGAACCTGTTCAAGGTTCTGACTTCCTCTTCTAAGGACATCCGGTACTTGCCGCTATAGTGGCCATGGGGTCGCGATCTCGCGCGGCCGACACTGGAGTCCAGTCTCATGAAACTCGTCCTGTCTGCGGTGTGTGTATTTCTATGCATCGGCCTGGTGCTGGCGCGGGAAATGCTGAGTCGCTTCGGTATGGAATCCAACTACCTGATGATCGCCGTGCTGGCGGTGCTGCTCACGGCGTTGCTGGCTGGACGAAGCCTTGTGCTGATGGGGATGGTGCTGATGCTCAGCATCGTCCTCAATCTCCCGCCCGACACCCTCGGCCCGATTGTGATAGATCAGGATCTGCTGCTGGCAGCACTGATCGGTGTGATCATACTGCCGATGGTGCATCGGCTGCTTTTGCGGTGACCTTGCGCTTTTACATTACCCCGGCGCCCGGCGTCACAGCGTAGCTGAGCAGTCTCCATTCCCCGTCGCGAAATGCCAGCTGTGCCGCAACGTCGGCCGTGCCATACGCGAAACTGGCACGCAGCCTGAGGGAGGCATTCCCCGGTGTGCTGCTGAACAGCGGAGGGACGAAGATTTCGCCGTCAGGCTGTTCCAGCGCGATCAGATCCCCGAACTGACTCAGGAATTCGACATCCGGCCTTGGGATTGTTGACCCGCTTGCAGCGAGTGCCGGAATGGCACCAGGGTTGCCTCCTTCCAGAAGCATTCGGGTAGCGTCGCTGAAGGTGTGGCGTGCGAGTGCACTGGCGCTGTTCTCATGATAGAACTCGGCGGCGAAATAAGCGGCTACCAGTGAGACCGCTGCAAAGAGGGTGGCCACAATTCGGAAAATACCGGTTTTCAAAGTGCACTCCTTCATTGCAGACGTGTGAAAAAAAACCTCAGGCGGGCGCGATTATAGAGTAAAAAAAGCTAATAAAAACAGCGGGCAAACGAGCTGTTTTTAACAAGTTTTTTAAATGTGCCCCCTTTTTATGCACACAAGAGGCAGTTTTGTCACGTTTACCCCTGAATTACAGTGTTTTTCGCGATGAGAACGCTCGATAATCAACTATGTATTTGAATTAATTAAATAATTTAAATTGGTTAAAAAATAACCAACTTGTGTGGAGGCACGTGAAAATCAGCGTTTACGCCCATTATTTTCATGTTATCAACTGACTTATCCACAGAATCTGTGGACAAGATTTTCTGTATTTCGAAACCACAATAATTGCCTGCCGTCAATCACACAAATCAGTGAATGTGAGCGCCCCGGCGCATTGTGCAGACGCCATTTTCATGAGTGTGAAAGTTGGAAACAAAAATGGGAGAAAGTGTTACCCATGCCAGGTCTGGCCGGCTGCTCCGGCGGATTAGGACTTTGTCTTGTCATCCCAGCAGTGGTATCGTACGAACGTAATTTACCCAGATTCGTGGCATGAGATGGTTGAACTGACTGGCGATATTCCGTTTTTGTGGAGACTGAGCCCGGAGTCAAGCGAGGGCTTGTGTGCTGTATCGATGGTGGTTCCCTATGAAACGGATGACGACCGACGTGATCTGACCATCGAAACCAGTGTTGTCAGCTTCGCTTCAGACAGTTCCCGTGCGGAAACCGAAGAGATGCTGGAGTGGAATCAGGATGACATCAGTCTGTTCCTCAAGCTGGTCGCGCACGAACAGGACGAACACCGCATTGCGATGCTGGACAGTGTCCGCATCGATCTGACCGACCCGGCCATCATTGACATCATTCATGTTGTTGCCGCCGCCGGCTTCGGCATGGCATATGGCTCCCAGGGCGTACTCAATCCTTCCAGCGGACTGTATCCGGCGCACACCTGCGACATCGGCAGTTTCGCATCTCTCAACACCTTGATTGGATTCAAACGCTGTGTGGTAGTGGATGTGGACAATGAAGACGTCGTTTGCGTGTTGCTGGACGAAATCGACTTAGAGTCCGAAGGCGAGTTCGACCGCCTGTGCCGTCATGATCTGCTTCTGGCCAAACGTGCTGATCTGTTGCATCCAGATTTTGCCATTACTACTGGCCGTCCGGTCTCAGCGACCGTTCATTAGGGCCTCTGCGCCCGGCAACTCCCCAGCCAGCCGTCACCCAGTGTCCGCCATGACGCGACCTAAAAAACAAGACAGGAATTGACCCATGACCCAGAGTGCCTTGTCAGACGAAATCAGTCGTCGACGCACCTTTGCCATCATTTCGCATCCCGACGCCGGCAAGACCACCATCACCGAGAAGCTGCTGCTGCTGGGTCGGCTGATCCAGAAGGGCGGCACTGTGAAGGGCAAGAAATCTGACCGTCATGCCACGTCCGACTGGATGGCCATGGAACAGCAGCGCGGCATTTCGGTAACCTCTTCCGTCATGCAGTTTCCCTACAACGAGCGCATCGTCAATCTGCTGGACACGCCAGGCCACGAAGACTTTTCGGAAGACACTTATCGCGTGCTCACCGCCGTGGACTCGGCGCTCATGGTGGTGGACGGCGCCAAGGGTGTTGAAGAACGCACCATCAAGTTGATGGATGTGTGCCGTCTGCGTGATACGCCGATCTTCACGTTCGTCAACAAGCTGGACCGCGATACGCTCAACCCGATCGAAGTGCTGGACGAGATCGAGACAGTCCTCAAGATCCGCTGTGCGCCCATCAACTGGCCGCTGGGCATGGGCAAGGAATTCAAGGGCGTCTACAACTTCTACACCGATACGATTCACGTCTACCAGCAGGGACAGGGTGATCGCATTCCTGACGACGTGCGCATCCAGGGGCTCGACAGCCCTGAAGCGCGCAAATTGCTGGGTGCTTACGCCGAAGATGTGCAGATGGATATCGAGCTGGTGCGCGGCGCCAGCAATATCTTCGATGTGGACGAGTATCTTGCCGGGCGTATGACCCCGGTTTATTTTGGCACCGCGCTGGGCAATTTCGGTGTGCGCGAAATGCTGGAGCAGTTCGTGGAATGGGCGCCGTCACCGCTGCCGCGGCCGACGCAGACGCGTTCCGTAGCGCCAGACGAAACGCCCTTCAGCGCCTTCGTCTTCAAGATTCAGGCAAATATGGATCCCAATCACCGTGACCGCATTGCCTTCCTGCGCGTGTGTTCCGGCGCCTATACCCGTGGCTTGAAGGTGTTGCATACCCGGCTCGGCAAGGAAGTGCGGATCAGTGATGCGGTCACCTTCATGGCGGGTGAGCGCGAACAGGCCGAAGAGGCAGTGTCGGGTGACATACTGGGCTTCCACAACCACGGCACGATTCAGATTGGTGACACCTTCTCGGAAGGTGAGCTGCTGCAGTTCACCGGCATTCCACACTTTGCGCCGGAGCTGTTCAAGCGCATCAGGCTCAAGGACCCGCTGAAGATGAAGCAACTGCAGAAGGGGCTCCGGCAGCTGGCCGAGGAAGGTTCCGTGCAGGTGTTCATGCCGCTGAAGAACAATGACCTGATCGTGGGCGCCGTGGGTGCCCTGCAGTTCGAAGTGGTCGCTTTCAGGCTGCAGGATGAATACAAGGTGGACTGCATCTATGAAGGCGTGAGTGTGCACAGCGCCCGCTGGGTGCGCAGCAAGGATCGTGCAAAACTCGAAGAATTCCGCAAGAAGGCATTCGACAACATCGCCGTGGATGGCGGAGAGCATCTTACCTACCTGGCGCCTTCCCGTGTGAACCTGGCACTGATGGAAGAGCGCTGGCCCGACATCGAGTTTCACGCGACCCGCGAGCATTGAACGTAAACGCCAGCGACAGCAACGAGGATTTATGCAGTTCGAATTGAAAAAGACAGACGGTCTTGCCCGGCGCGGTACCCTGCGATTTCCGCGCGGTGAGGTGCAGACTCCCGCTTTCATGCCCGTGGGAACCTATGGCACCGTGAAAGGCATGACGCCTGCCCAGGTCGCAGACACCGGCGCGCAGATCCTGCTCGGCAATACTTTCCACCTCATGCTGCGCCCCGGCACTGACATTGTGCGCAAGCACGGCGGTCTGCATGGCTTCATCGGCTGGGACAAGCCCATCCTGACAGACTCCGGCGGCTTTCAGGTGTTCAGTCTGGGGGACATGCGCAAGATCACCGAGGAGGGTGTGAAGTTTCGCTCGCCCGTCGATGGCGCGCAGGTGTTTCTGGGGCCCGAGTCCGCCATCAAGGTGCAACAGGAATTGGGCTCCGACATCATCATGGTCTTCGATGAATGCACGCCGTACCCCGTCAGCGAAAGCGAAGCCGAGACCTCCATGAATCTGTCACTGCGCTGGGCTCTGCGCTGCAAGCAGGCGCACGGTGATCATCCGTCCGCGCTCTTCGGCATAGTGCAGGGCGGCATGTACCCGTCCTTGCGCGAACAGTCTCTCGCGGCGTTGACCGCCATGGATTTTGACGGCTATGCCATTGGCGGTCTGTCGGTTGGCGAGCCCAAGGAAGAGATGATCAAGGTGCTCGACCTGATTGCCCATCGCATGCCGGCCCACAAGCCGCGTTACCTCATGGGAGTTGGTACGCCGGACGACATCATCCAGGCCGTTCTGCGCGGTGTGGACATGTTTGATTGTGTGATGCCAACCCGCAACGCCCGCAATGCCCACCTGTTTACGAGCGCAGGGCTGGTGCGTCTGCGCAATGCCCGCTACAAGGATGATACCGGTCCGCTTGACCCCGAATGCGATTGCTATACCTGTCGCAATTTCAGTCTCGCTTACCTGCACCACCTCGACAAATGCAAGGAAATGCTGGGCGCGCAGCTCAATACAATTCACAACCTGCGCTTCTACCAAAATCTGATGCAAGGTTTGCGTGATGCTATGGAACAGGGTAGATTGGCGGCCTTCGTCGCGGCGTTCTATGCGCGGCAAGCGCCCTCCGAGCCGGAGACGCCCTGATACAACGCCCTCTGAAAGCCTGCGCACGGAGGCATAATTCCGGGTTGCCGCAGGCGCAGCACACCGCACATCATCACTGAAGAGAGATCGACACCATGAATTTTTTCATCAGCGCCGCCTACGCCCAGGACGCTGCTCCTGCTGGTCCAAGCCCCGTTTTCAACCTGATTTTCATTGGCGGCATGTTCCTGCTGTTCTATCTCATACTGTGGCGTCCGCAGTCCAAACGAGCGAAAGAGCACCGGGAACTGGTCTCAAGTCTTGCCAAGGGCGATGAAGTGCTGACCAGCGGCGGATTGCTGGGCAGAGTGACAAAGGTCACTGACGACTATGTCACCCTGCAAGTGGCCGAAGGCGTTGAGCTGTGCATGCAGAAAGCATCCATCGCCGCTGCATTGCCCAAAGGCACCCTCAAGTCCATTCAGTAATTGATCGACGCCGTCGCACTGGTCGACGGCGCCAGTGAGTACACTTGTCATGCAGAACAAATATCCCCTCTGGAAAAACCTCCTGATTCTGTTCGTCGTGCTGTTGGGTGCCATTTATTCGGCACCGAATCTCTACCCTGACGACCCCGCAGTGCAGATTACCCACGAGAGCGAGCCCATCGACGAATTCGTGATGTCCACGGCCACCGATGCCCTGCGCGCAGAGAGCATCGAGTTCTTCGGCGAGACCATCGACGGGCGCTCCGGCATCATTCGATTCAGAAATCTGGAAGACCAGCTGCGCGGCAAGTCCGTGATTGAGCTGGCGGTTGGCGGAGGCTATTTCACTGCGCTGAATCTGGCACCGACTACTCCCGGCTGGCTGCAGGCGCTGAACGCCGGCAAGATGAGCCTCGGGCTGGATCTTCAGGGCGGAGTGCACTTCCTCATGGAAGTGGATATGGAGGCGGCGCTTGAGCGACGCATGGACAACACCGTCAGCACGCTGCGCCAGCTGCTGCGCAGCGAGCGTATCCGCTCGCGCGCGCTTGATCTGGAAGAGCCGAATCTGATTGTCGCGCGCTTCGACGATGAAGAGTCCCGCTCCAGTGCGCGTTCGTTGATCAGAGACAGCTTCGCAGAACTGCAGACCGTGAACCGGGAACAGGGTGACAATTACTATCTGGACATGAGTCTGACCGAACTCGACATCCTGCAGATGCAGCGGGATACCATCGCTGCCAACAAGACCACCATTCTCAACCGTGTCGACTCTCTGGGTGTGTCCGAGCCAGTGGTGCAGCAACAGGGCGTCAACCGCATCGTGGTAGAGCTGCCCGGCGTGCAGGATACAGCCCAGGCCAAGCGTATTCTGCAGCGGATCGCCACTCTGAATTTCCATCTTGAAGCGGCGCCGGGTTCACCGCCCTCCAGCTATACGACCTATGACTACGAAGGCATGCTGATAGACGTCAGCAATGAAGTCATTCTGCAGGGCGACCGCGTCAGCAATGTGCGCTCCACACTCGATCAGACGGGCTTGCCGCAGGTTGCCATCAATCTGGACGCCCAGGGTGGTGAGCAGTTCAGCCGCGTCACCCGCGACAACATCAACCGCCTGATGGACATCGTGCTCAGCGAAACCAAGACCCGCCCGGTCACCGTCGAGGGCGAGAATGGCGAAATGATCACCGAGCAGGAAACCTACGAAGAGAAACGCCTGATCAGCCATGCGACCATCCGCGCGGCACTGGGTCGCGAGTTTGTCATCACCGGCCTGACGACGACAGAAGCGAATGAGCTGTCCCTGCTCATCCGTTCCGGTGCGCTCGCTGCCCCGATGTACTTCGTGGAAGAACGAACCCTCGGCCCGAGCATGGGTGCAGAGAACATCGAGCAGGGCAAGAGAGCCACCACCCTCGGCATAGGCATGGTCGTCGTGTTCATGCTCGCCTATTACCGCATGTTCGGCCTTGCCGCCAACATCGCGCTTGGCGTGAATCTGCTGCTGCTGATCGCGATCATGTCGATCATCTCGGCAACGCTGACCTTGCCTGGCATTTTCGGCATCGTCTTGATCATGGGCATGGCGGTGGACGCCAACGTGCTGATTTTCACCCGCATCCGGGAAGAGCTGGCCAACGGGCTGTCACCGCAGGGTGCCATATCGGCAGGCTTTGACCGTGCCCTGGGAACGATCATGGACGCCAACCTCACCACGCTGCTGGTCGGTATCGTGCTGTTCTCCATTGGTACAGGTCCTGTCAAAGGCTTCGCCGTGACGCTCATGATCGGCATCTTCACCTCGGTATGGACTGCCATCGTGATCACCCGCGCCGTCGTCAACCTGATGTATGGCGGACGGCAGGTAAAGCGTCTGTCCATCGGGCCCTATATCTGACAGGGCGGTCTTCGCGCGTCGCCGATTGCAACAGAATTATGTAAAGGTTTGGAGAAAGGTATGGCAATGCTGGAAAGGTCATTCGATTTCATAGGCACGGGCAGAAAGCTCAGTATCGTGTCGGCAATCGCCGTGCTCATCTCGCTCGGTTCCTTGCTGTTCAATTCGCTGGAATTGGGCCTGGATTTCACCAGTGGGTCGCTGGTGGAAGTGGGCTATTCCGAATCCGTGGATGTTGCAGAAGTAGGCAGTCTCCTGAGCGCCGCAGGGTATGAAGAGGCGCTGGTGGTGGCTTTCGGTTCGGACCAGGAAGTGCTGATCCGCATGCCCGTGGACGAAAGCCTGTCGGAAGTGGAAATGGCGGGTCAGCTGGTCGTGCTGGGCGAAAGTCTGCTGGCCACTCTGCAGGCAGGCACGACGGCAGAGGTCGAGATTCGCCGCCTGGAGTTCGTAGGACCTCGCGTCGGCGAAGAGCTGGCTGAAAGCGGCGGGATGGGAGTTCTCGTATCGCTGGGCATGGTCATGCTGTACGTGGGAGCGCGCTTTCAGGCCAAGTTCGCCATCGCTGCGGTACTAGGGCTGATGCATGACGTCATTCTTGTCATGGGGATTTTCTCGGTGTTTCGAATTCAGTTCGACCTGACGGTTCTGGCCGCAGTGCTTGCGATCATTGGTTATTCCGTCAACGACAAGATCGTGGTATTCGACCGCGTGCGAGAGAATTTCCGCGTGATGCGCAAAGGCACGCCTGCGGAGCTGATCAACATTTCCCTGAATCAGACTCTCAGTCGCACCACGATTACCTCCGGCACAACCCTTCTGGTCGTGCTCGCCATGCTCTTCGTGGGCGGTGACTCAATTTATGGCTTTGCCCTGGCGCTGACCTGGGGAATCATCATCGGTACCTACTCTTCAATCTATGTGGGTTCCACGATGCTGTTGCTCTTGAAGGTCACCAAAGAAGACCTGATGGTGCAGGCGAAGGAAGGGGATGCGGACTCGCGCCCGTGAAATTCATCAGCGCGCTGTGGCGTCCGCCAGTTCGCGCAGTGTCTGAACATGTTGCAATACGGGCGCGCGCGAAACCATCGCGCGCTGCTCTTCCAGTATTCCTCTCAGTATCTCCAATGTAGTCAGCGGATTCGCGAGCACCACCCGGAACACGACCACGGGAGTGCGCTCGTACCTGGCGGGCGTCAATTGCGTGCGTGAGACGAAGGACTTGCCGTGGCCGCGCTGGGTTTTCTGGATACTGCGGGTCAATGCATTGAGCAGTGCATTGGCGGCTGACCGCACATCAGCGTCATCACTTGCCAGCAAGCGGCGGGCTTCTTGCGGCACGTATCGATAAGTCAGGATGTTCAGCTCGGGTTCTGAAATCAGTTCGAAGTCCTCTGTTTGCCGGATCATGTCCGCAAAGGCTTTCGCCTTGGCGATGCCTTGGTCTATCAGCAGTTCATACCCCCCCCGCGCTATGATGTGCAATCCGGCATGCACCAGCACGGCCATGCCCGGCCTCGAACCTTCCACGCTGTGGCTGCCCAGATCCTTGGAACCCTTGCGGATGATGTATTCCGCGTGATGCTCCACGGCGGACAGAGTTTCGGGCTGGCGGAACACGCACAGACCAGCGCCCATGGGCACGTAGAGCTGCTTGTGGGCGTCCAGAGTCACGGAGTCGGCGCGTTCGATTCCCGCCAGCAAAGGGCGATGCGTGCGCGAGAACAGAGTCGGGCCACCCCAGGCGGAATCCACGTGGAAATGGATGCCCCGCTCCTGCGCGATGTCGGCAAGGGCATTGAGTGGGTCTACATTGCCCGTTTCGGATGAGCCTGCCACGCCCACGATTGCCATGACGCGGTAGCCATCGCGGGTCAGCTCGTCGCAGCGCCGCGCCAGTGCGTCGGGCCGCACCTTGTTGTGGGCATCGGTCTCCACTGCCACCAGATTGCGGCGGCCGATGCCCAGGATGTCTGCCGCCTTGCCCAGCGAGTAGTGCCCGCGCTCCGACACGACGATGGCAAGCCCCCGGTAGCCGAAGTGCTGCAGCCCGCCAGCCAGACCTTCCTGCGCGAGTCCTGCAAAGCCCTCGGAGGGCGCAAAAATGGCATTGCGAGCGGCCCACAGGGCGGTCAGGTTGGCAATGGTCCCGCCAGAACAGAAGCTGCCGATGGCATGGTTGCGGTCATGCATCCAGTGGTCGTAGAAGGCATCGTCCTGCTCATAGATCAGGTGGTGAATCATGCCGATCACCTGGCGCTCAAGCGGCGTGAAGGCCTTGGAGGTCTCCACCTTCACCAGATTCTGGTTAAGCGCCGTCATGATGCGGGAAAGCGGCAGCATGAAATAAGGCAGAGCAGAGGCCATGTGGCCGACGAAGCTCGGAGCCGAAATATGCACCGATTGCGCTACGACTTTGTCGAGAAGAAAGTCGATCTGGTCAGACACGAAAGTCGGGGCTTCAGGGATGCGGGGGTTGGCGAAGTCTTTTTCTATCAATCGCAGGTCGCGCTCGGAGGCGACGATGTGATCCTGCAGGAACCCGGCCAGATTCCGGGAGATGGACTGGTCGATCAGGCCCAGCGTCGAGTCAGGCGCCTCCGGCACTGTGAAGATGCGGTAGAGGCTCTCCAGGCTGGCTTCCGCCAGTTTCTTGTTCTCAGTCATCGTCATGGCTACCGGGACATCGGGCGCGCAGTATAGTGCAATTGCCGAGGGCGGGGAAACCGTGGCAGAAGGGGCCCGGAAGGGCGTGCCGAAGGGTGATTTATGAGCTTGGACAATCAGACCTCGTCTTGTAGTATTGGCCCCGCCCTGACGGAATTTATCTCCTGAACAAGGGTCTACAAAGTCAGACTCCAAGAGAATCTCGATATGCCGCCAGTTTCCACAACCCTGCGTGTTTTCGCGCTGCTCTGCCTGATGTGCGTTGCCGGCGCGGCATCCGCTCAGGATGCTGATCTGCTGCCCAGGCCAGCTGAGCTCGAACCGGCCATCCGGTTCTGGACACGTGTCTATACCGAAGTGGATACCGAAAGTGGCTTCCTGCACGACGCCAACAATCTGGCCATCATCTATCAGCGCGTGGAATACGACCGGCCGGAGCTGGAGCGCCAGCGCACACGCATACAGGACGCTCTCAAGGCACTGGGCACCGGCAAGCGCAGCGGTCTTACCGCGCTGGAGCAGGATGTACTCGACCTCTGGCCCTCTGATGTCAGCAATGACACGCTCAGCACCGCCGCCAACAATGTGCGTTTCCAGCTGGGGCAATCCGACCGCTTCGTGGAAGGTCTGATCCGCTCCGGCGCCTACCGTGATCATATCAACAGTGTTGTGCGCGCCAAGAACCTGCCCATCGAACTGGGGGCTCTGCCCCACGTCGAATCTTCCTTTCACCCTGGCGCCTATTCCAGCGTGGCGGCTGCAGGCATGTGGCAGTTCATGCGGACCACCGGTCAGCGTTTCATGCGCATCGACCATATCGTTGACGAGCGCATGGACCCGTACACAGCCACCTATGCTGCGATGAGTCTGCTGGAATACAACTATCGCATTCTGGGCACCTGGCCCCTGGCGCTGACCGCCTACAATCATGGCACCGGTGGCATGAGCCGCGCCGTGCGCGAGACCGGCACCAACCGCATTGAAGAGATCATCATGAAATACAAGGGGCCCAGCTTCGGCTTCGCGTCCCGCAACTTCTATCCGCAATTCCTGGCCGTGCTCGATGTCGAGCGCCAGGCACAGGCCCTGTTCGGCGTATTGCAGCTGGACCCGCATCCGGAGTACGAAGAAATCGAGCTGGATGCCTACGTGGAAGCGCAGACTCTGGCCGACGCGCTCGGCATCACCCTGGAACACCTCAAGTTTGACAATCCGGCCCTGCGCCCCGTGGTATGGGATGGCAGCAAGCGCATCCCCCAAGGCTATGTGGTGAAAGTGCAGCGCAAGTCGCTGAATGCCCCTCTTGCGCAGCTGGTAAGCCGTATTCCCGGCGACCAGCGCTTCCCGATTCAGACACCAGATCTGGCCTACGTGGTGCAGAGTGGCGACAGTCTCTCGGCCATCGCGCGGCGCTTCAGCACGTCGGTGGCCCAGCTGACCTCACTGAATCAGCTGGCAGACAGCCATCGTATCCGCGTTGGCCAGCGTCTGCTGCTGCCGCAGGACAGCGCGGCTGCTTCCGGGCAGACGTCCGCGCAGATCGCCGCAACGGCCGCCAGTCAGGCCAGTGGCACTGCTGCAGCGGCAGGCAGCACACGGCCCGCCGCCACTTCCTACGCGGTGCGCCGCGGCGATACGCTTTCGTCGATCGCCAGTCGCCTGGGTGTCTCCGAGCTCGTTCTGTTGCAGACCAACAACATCGACCATCCGGACCGGATCTATCCTGGTCAGACGCTGCGCATGCCGGGCAGCGCCGCCCCGGTCTCTGAACCAGTGGTATATGTCACGCCCCGCGAGCCTGTCGCCGTGCCTCTGCCGGCCGTCGCGGTGGAGCCTGCACCTGCCCCGGCCGCCCTGAGCATCGTGGATGATTTGCTGCCCGTACTCGAAGTCGCGCCTGAGGAAGAACCAGCGCCTGCCGACGCCAATGCGGTAGCGGCCGAGTCCATCAGTGTAGAGGCCAGCAACGAGCAGGCAGAGGTGGATCTGGCAGCAGACCCCTCCGACTACAGTGTGGCCGCCAACCAGAGCATCGAGATTCAGGCGTCGGAAACCCTGAGCCATTACGCGGACTGGCTGGGTGTGAGCAGTGCGCGGTTGCGGCAGCTCAACAATCTGCGCGCCAATGCGCCGGTGGTGATGGGAGATCGTCTGGTGATGGATTTCGCCCAGGTGCCGGTGGCCGCGTTTGAACTCAAGCGCCGCCAGTTCCACCTGCAGGAGCAGCAGAACTTCTTCCGCCAGTACCGCATCCGCAACGTGGATCAGTACAAGGTGGCGATGAATGACAACATCGCCAACCTGGCCCGCCGCAAGTACTCGGTGCCTATGTGGCTGTTGCGGCAGTACAACCCGAACCTCAACTTCCGTCAGATCCAGATCGGCCAGACCGTGGCCTTCCCCGTGCTGGAGCCCGTGCAGTTGCAGGGCAGCTCCGGGGGTTGACGGGTTCAGTCCTCAACGCCTGCGATGGCGTCGGACAGCAGGCTGACGCCCAGTGCATATTTGAAGGAAGGGTTGTAGCGCAGCAGCGAGCAGAAGTTGCGATACACCAGATAGCCCTTGTCATCCCCCTCATCGCCAATGATCAGCGCTGCCGCCAGCGGGCGCGTGGGCAGATCTGTGCCATCGGCCTTGCGCACCCCCAGCTCCTGCCAGTCACTCAGATCTCGCCAGGCTCCCATGGTCGTGTAGCGACGACAGGTCGCGTCCGGGTCCAGTCCTTCGTTCTGCGGTTCGGGCAGTGACTGCTCGCCGCCGGGAGGCAGGCTCACGACGCGGCCCCAGGTCTGATTTTCCTGCCAGCCCGTGGATTGCAGATAATTGGCAACTGAGCCAATCACGTCCGGGCCCATGTTCCACAGGTCCCGTCGCCCATCGCCATCCTGATCCACGGCCAGGCGCAGATAGCTGCCCGGCATGAACTGCGGCGCACCCAGTGCACCGGCCCAGGAACTCTTCATCATCTCGGGCGTGGCATACCCCTTGTCGACGATCTCGAATGCCGCGAACAGTTCGCTGCGGAATTGCTCGCCGCGCCGGCTGTCGAAAGCCAGTGTCGCTACCACATTGAACAGTGGCTCTGTAATGGGGAACGTGCCGTAGTTGCTTTCCATGCCCAGCACGGCGGCGACAAAACGCGGTTGCACGTTGTAGGGCACTGACGCGGCTTCCAGCATGGCACCCTGCTCAGCGAACAACGCCTGGCCCATTTCGATGCGCCGCGGGCTGACCCGTTCCAGGTAATCGGCGTAGGTTTCGACGAACTCAGCCTGGGCACGGTCGGCTTGAATGACGCGACGTTGTTGCTCAATGGTGGGAAGGATGGCGTCGAGGGTTTGCGCACGAATGCCGCGGGTCAGTGCCTCCGCACGAAATTCCACGAGCCAGGCCTGAAATGCGGCGGTGTCGTCCACCGCCTCGGGTGCTGCCTGTTCCTCTGGTGCATTCGTTGCCACGGTGGCAGCCGGCTCGGCTGGCGCAACGGTCTGGGCTTGCAGCAGTGCCGCAGCCAGTGCTGCCGAGAGAGTGGAAATACCAAACAGACCCTTGCGTACGATCGTCATGACTGCTCCTTCAACGAGGGTGAACCAAGCGCCAGGCCGGTCCGTAATTGGTCTGAACTTTAGCGTCGAAGCAGCAGGCCGTACAAGGCCTTTCTCCCCGATGCAGTTATCGCAATCATGCCGCCGGCTGGCTGAACAGTGAGTGAATGAGGGCCTCGTATCGGGAGCACAATGTCCG